>Ga0310786_10000434_pt1 | contig 68011 bp, 57 predicted proteins | sample AusTroGonzalo_MG_FD_203881 | JGI IMG/M metagenome (GOLD analysis project Ga0310786, IMG submission 203881) | Bovine rumen microbial communities from tropical cattle in Woodstock, Queensland, Australia - Gonzalo_03 (v2) (version 2) | ecosystem: Host-associated > Mammals > Digestive system >... | reverse complement strand
GCGATACTTCCACTGCGCTTTTCGAAAAAATGGCGGTGGTGATTCACGCGGTGTTCCCGGGACTCTACCGCTACAACGTGACAAGCTATGTCGTACATGGCTTGGCGCTCCCCGACATGTACCTGTTTTGGAATACGGTATATGCGCTGGGCTACGTGGGCGTGTTCCTCGGGGTGGCGAGTTGGTGGTTTAGCCGGAGGGATTTCCTATGAGAAACCAGTATATGGCGAAGGTCCTGGTCCACAACAAGGTGGTGACGCAGGACCAGATTGATGCGCATTGGGCAGAGGCAAGTGACCAGGTGGACATTGGCCAGGTGCTTGTAAAAGCGGGCATCTTGCAGCAGGCGATGTACGAGAAGGTGCTTGCCTTCGTGAAGAATATCGAGGCGAAGAACGCGGCCGCGGCGAAACCCGCTGCTCCCGCGAATGCACAGCCCGCCGCTCCTACAGCTGCCGCGCCCGCGAATGCACCTGCCGCTCCGGCAAAGCCCGCCATGCAGGCGAAACCCGCCGCGCCGGTTGCTCCGGAAGAACCCGCGCTCCAGATCGAGGGCAACAACATCTACGGCGAATCGTCTTCCTCGAACATGGTGGTGGAGAAGGTTTCGGGCCTGGAATCCACGAGCATATCGAACATCGGGATATCTACCGAGAGCGAATCTGCCGAGGGCGATGCAAGTGATGGCGAATTGCCTTCCCGCTTTGCGGTTGTTTCGGGCGAAGGGTCCGAGGTGAGCGCACCCGAGACACTGCTTACCACGATGAACCTGAAGAAGATGATTGCGTTTGCCCGCAAGTTCGGCGCGACGGATATATACCTGTTTGCCGGACGCGAGGTGATGATGCGACAGTCCGGGACGATATTCCCGGCGACCGAGCAGGCGCTTGACCGTACGCGTGTTGCGGACCTGCTTGCCGAGGCCTCCGAAGGCTTTGCCGACGGCTACAAGGTTGTCGCGGGCAAGAACTTCAGCAAGACATTCGGGCTTCCGGGTGTGGGCCGCGCCCGCATTTCGGTTGTCTGGAACGACGTGAACCCGAGCATTTCTATCCGCGTCATCCAGAACGAATCCATCTCGTTCGAGAACCTTTTCTTGCCGCCGTTCGCGCAGTCCTTAGCCGAACTGCAGAGCGGACTCGTGCTTATTGCGGGGCCTTCTGCCAGCGGGCGCTCTACCACCATGACGACTTTTGCCGAAACCGTTGCGGCGAATCGCCCGTGCTACATCCACACGATCGAGCGCCCCATCGAGAGGCTTTTGAAGAACCCGAACGGCGCGCTTGCCCAAAAAGAAGTCGGGCTGCACGTGAAGAGCGGAATTGCGGGTATCGAGCTTGCCATGCGTGACGGTGCCGATGTCATCTGCTTCGACCACCTCACTTCCATGGAAGAACTGAACCTCTTGTTGCAGGCATCAAACGCAGGTGCGCTCGTGTTTGCCGTAACCGGCGGTAACAACATCCATGCGCTGCTCTCGAAATTGCTGGTCTCCGTGCCGGAATCGAGCAGGGCCGCGTTCGCGTGTACGCTTGCCGACCAGCTGAAGGGCGTGATTGTGCAGCACTTGATTCCCGTGGTGCAGAATCAGGGCCTGGTGCTTGCGTGCGAGGCCATGCGCGTTACCTCCACCGTGGCGAACATGATCCGCCGTTGCGACTTGTCGCAGTTGGTGGCCGCCATCAGTAGCCAAAAGGACCAGGGCATCACTCTGGATGACTCTCTGCAGAAGTGCGTGGAATCTGGTTATATCGATGGTGCGGAGGCATGGAAGCGTGCATACGATAGTCGTCGCTTTGCGGCATACAGGCCGGCATAAGGAGTTTATATGGCAGCAGAAATCGAATCTCTCCTGGATTATGTTGTGAATGTCGGCGGTAGCGAGCTCATCGTTACCGAGGGCGCTTCCTCCGCCGTGCGCCTTGCCGGGCGCGTGTGCGTTGTCCCCGATGCGCCGGCAATTGAATATGGCGCCCTGCGCGAATTCCTGGGTTCCATGGAAGGCGACGAAGGTTCCATGATATGCGGCCCGTGGGCGGGTGTCAAGTGGCGCGTACGCTTTTTCCGCGAGGCGCTCGGCAATGCGGCCGTGTTCCGCCCGTTGATGGCGGAGTGCCCGGATTTCGCTTCGCTTGGCGCTCCCGCGTCGGTGCTCGCGCTTGCCGGCCAGAGTTCGGGCCTTGTCGTTTTTGCGGGCCCCGCGTGCTCGGGCAAGACTACCACGGCGGTTTCGTTCGTGAGTTCGTTATGTTGTTCTAAAGTCCTGCGCGTGAGCCTGTTGAGTGCCTCCGAAGAAATCCCCGTGAAGGTGGGCGAGAGCCTTGTGCTCAAGGATTCCGTGGGCTCCGTGAACGAGCGCATTGTGCAGGCGCAGCGTTGCGGTTGCGACTTGCTGTGGCTGGGCGATTTTGCGGGCGAGAACCTGATTTCCATGCTTCGCGCTGCAGAGGCGGGCGCACTTGTGGTTTGCAATGTCACTGCGGGTAATTCGGCGGGCGTGCTCGATACGCTGCTTGCCTCCGTACCGAATGCAGAGCGTGACCTGTGCCGCGCGATGCTTGCCGACCAGTTGAAGGCGGTCGTGGTGCAGCGCTTGCTTCCGGGTGCCTCCGAAGAGAGTGGCGCGGTCCCCTCGTGGGAGGTGATGCTCAATACGCAGAATGTCGCGACCCTCGTGCGCAGTGGCGAATTCTTCAAGCTGCCTTCCATTATTGCGGCTTCCCCCGCAGAAGGGATGCTCCTTATGGATGATTGCCTTGCAGAACTGGTAAAGTCTGGCTATGTAACCCGTGAAGATGCGGGGAGGTATGTTTCTAACGCGGCCCGGCTTGGCTAGGCGCATTGCTAGCCTTTCTTTCGCTGCCTCCTTGGCGGCGTTTTCGCTGTTGCCCGCACAAGAGATTGATGCTCTTGCAGCGGAGTTGCCCGGCGCACAGGTAGCCAAGCAGGATTCCGCGCAGGCCATCCCGGCAGATACGCTGCCTGCATCTGAGGTGAAGCCCGCGCCTGCGCAACCTTCCTTGCTGGATTCTGCGGTGGCTGCGGTTTCTATCGCGAAGGCTTCTAAAATGGTGCTGTACCTGGGCGGCGGCGACGATTCTCCTTGGTTCCACCTGGGCGTTCTCTACGCGATTGAGGCGTACTCCGTGCCAATCGATTCCGTGGTAGGAACGTCGTGGGGCGCCTTTGTCGGGGCGCTCTGGGCGAAGGGAGTTTCTCCCGACAACATCCAGCGTATTTTACTTGATCCCGATATGGCCCCGATTTTCGATGCGGGCGAGAATGCGCATCGCTGGAACGACTCGCGTCAGGGCGCTCCTAATATTCCCGTTTCCGAGACGGGTGTGCCGAGCCTTCGCGAGCGCTTTTCCATACACGTAGATTCTTCGGGCAAGCTTCACCGGCGCCTGAAACCGCTTGCCCCGGACACGCTAGCGATCGAGTCTGCGCTTGCGCGCCTGCGCCTGCAGGAATCCCTGCTCCGGCACACGGAAGGTTTCCGCATACCCTTTGCGGTCCTCGGGTGCGATGGCGTTACCGGCAGCACGTACGAGAACATATTTGAAAGCCTTCCCGTAAAGGGAAACGACAAGTCCGGGGAATATTGCCCGTACTTGGCGCTCCCTGCAGAGGATTCTCCGGAAGAGGTTGCCGTCATAGCGGTTGCCGACCCGATCCGCGGCACATCCGGTGGCCCCGCGTGGCATCGCGTTATAAGGGAATCCGCGCTCAAGAATCTCGGGAGTCAGCCGGGCATTATCGTGCGTGCGCATTCCCTGCAGGATTCCTCGCACAACGGCTGGATTCAGGCCGGCTTCTCTGCGCTGGAGTCAAGGCTCGCGCAGATGCCCCCGTATGCAGACCGCAAGGCGGACTATGTGGCGCTCCGCATTCCTTCGGTTCCGTGGTTCAAGTTCAAGCCCGTCTACGACAGCCTCCCTCCCGAGACGCACGCTCCGGTTAAATCGTACTGGAACGCTTCCGATACGGGCTTTGTCGCTCCCCGCAATTTTGCCTATGGCGTGTCGCGTTTCCCTGCATTCGGTTCGCCTTCTTTCAACATGCTCTCCGATGGCGATGTACTTGTAGGTTCCGACGTGTTCCCCACATTCGATGTAGCGCTGGGCGGTTTCGGCTCCAATGCGCTGGGCCCTAACGCCTATGCGGAACTGTCGTTCTACTACATTGACCAGATGGAAATAGTGCTTTCGCTTTCGGGCTTTTACGGCGGGCGTTCCTACGGCTTTTCGCCGAGCCTCAAGGTGGATCGCCTGTGGAGCAAGGACTGGGGGCTGAATCTGGATTACAGCTGGGTGCGCCTGCGCCCGCTGGATTCGTTTATCAAAAATCTTCCTTCATACCAGCGCGTCTATTCGGAGCAGAAGAGCGATATATTCGCATCGCTCTACTACAAGTTCGATGAACGCCAGAGCGTTTCGGCCAACTTCCTGTTTGCCGACAGGGCGGTAAAGCTCGACGAAAGGATTTACGGCGAGGAGGAGTACAACCTCTATCCTGCTTCGCAGAAGGTGCGTTATTCGTTCGAGATGGGCGATACCGCGACCTGGTTCTCGCTGGGCGGCGTTGTCGCGCATGCCGAACTCGGGCTCACTTCCGTGGGTTACGATTTCGGCTTCGACGAGCACGTTCCTTCGTTCTACACGTTCTATGCCGACGCGCTGTATTCCTTGTCGCCCAAGCCGTTTGTCACGCTCGGCGCCGCGGCCGCATTCGCTGTCGACAAATACCACAAGGACGGCTTCGGCTATGTCTATCCGGAATCCTTCGACTTCCCGGCGCTCGACAACTGCATCCGCCCGCGCATCCATGCGACTCCGTGGAGCACCGAATGGCTCGACCCGGATCTCGCCTCGCACCATTACGGCTTGGTGCGGTTGAATGCCGCCCTGCACTACCGCGGTCTTGGTGCCTGGATCTTCGGCGCGTATGTTCGCGATTTCGAGGAGAACCCCACGGCCTCGCTCGGGAAGCACAGGTTTGTGCTTGAACCTGCGCTTAGGCTAGCGTACAAGTCCATCAATATCTATGCGGGTCTCTCACGCATTGTCGATACGGATACTTTCGGTGACCTGAAAAAATTCGGCGACTACGACTTCTTCATCCGTATCGGCAACTACGACCTGTTCTAGTGCTCGCCGCGGTTCTTTGCGGCTACGTCCTTGTACTTGTTGTGCTCGCCAAGCGTCTTGCTGAAGAAGTGCGTCATGCTCCCGTCGTCTTTTGCAACAAAGTAAAGCGCTTCCGTGTTTGCGGGGTGGAGCGTCGCCTCGATGGCCTTGCGCCCCGGGTTCGAAATGGGCCCTGGCATGAGTCCCTTGAACTTGCGGGTGTTGTAGGGGCTGTCGCTGTTGAGCTGGCTCTTGTAGATGGGCCCGGTCAGGTTCTTGAAGATGAACCGCACCGTCGGGTCTGCCCCGAGCGGCATGCCTATCCTAAGCCTGTTGTGGAACACTCCTGCGATAAGCGGGCGTTCTTCGGGTATGCCCGTTTCTTCCTCGACCACGCTTGCCAGTGTGAGTACCTTGTGCCAGCTGCCGAGCGTCTTCCACATGGAACTTGCGGAATCGCTCATGAACTGGTCGCGCACCTTCTGGTTTGCCGCGACCATCTGCTTGAGTATGGTCTCCTCGTTCGCGTCGATGGGGAAGGGGTAGGTGTCGGGCAGCAGGTAGCCTTCGAGCGAGTTCGCATCTAGGCCCAGGCTGCGGGCGAACTTCGGGTCCTGGACCAGGTCGTTCCAGCGCTTCTCGTCAATGTCGGGGAAGGCCTTCTTTATATAGGCGGGCATTTCCCACGAGGCCCGACCTTCGGGTATGGTCACCCGGCGTACCGCGGTCTTCCCGCTCTCGATGATGGCGGCTATCTGTTCCAGAGTCTGGTGCGGGGGTATCTCGAACCATCCTGCCTTCGGGGAGGGCTGCGCAAGCTTGCACCAGACCTTGTAGGCCAGTTCGTCTTCCCAGATTCCCTTGTTGCGGAGGATGCCGAAAATGGGTCCGGCGGAGGCCCCCTTGGGGATGTTTACGAGCACCGTTTCGCCGTTTTTGGAGGTCGCGGCCAGCCGGTTTTTGACCTGGAAGGCGAAAAAAACGCATCCGAGGGCCAAAAAAACGCAAAAAATCGCAAAAATCTTCTTCATGATGTAAAAAAATAAAAGAAAAAGCGACGGATTGCAAAAATAAAAGGTATATTCCTATTGCATTGTTGAATATTTTACCTTGCTTTTTTGAGGAACGATATGAAAAAGCTTTTCGCTATGACGCTTGCTTTGATGGTTGCGGCCGCATTCGCTGCCCCCAATAAGGTCAAATCCAAGCTGGGTGACATTGAACTCACTAAGGAAAAGGGCGGTGGAAACGTGGTCTGCACTGCCGGGTTCAATGATGAACTTACCATCGTCAAGGATGCCGATACCGATGTTCTGGTCAAGGGAAGCTGCGGCCAGGGCTGGGTACCGAAGTCCAAGGTCGAATACGTTGCTGCTCTCGCCGGTGACAAGTCCATGAAACTCGACGGCGTGGACGTGGTGGGCTGGCTCGATAACCCGAGCGCCGTGTTCGTGTTGGAAAACGACGACATGGACTTCGACGGTGTGAACATCGACCGTGACTTCAAGGAATACTTGCAGCACACGATGGACCGCGAAACCATGGAAATGCACAACAACGAAAACTAGTTTCGCCTGTTAAGTGTTTTTACCGCCCCGCCTTAGTGCGGGGCTTTTGTGCTATTTGCGCTTGATGTTCTCGTCTATCCAGCGGGTGCGTTCCCTGACCCACGCCTTCAGGTCTTCGACCGCTTCGTCGTAGGTCGTGTACGCCTTGATGTGGGTGAACTCGTTCACGTTCCCGAGTATTTCGGGCCAGCCGCGGTAGTTGTTCTCCGCCGCCTTCGAAATCCTTTGCGCGAAGGCATCGATGGAATCCGGCAGGTGTTCGAATATGCCTCGGTTTCTTTCCCAGAACATGTACGTGGAATCCTTCATGTTGGGCATCTTCAGCATGCGCCTGTACCAGGAGTAGTCCTTGATGTACCATTCGCCCGGATTTTCCAGTTCCGTGGTGGCGCCGAACGCGGCGTCGAAATCCCATACGGGCCCCATGCGGATTACGCTGCCCGCGACCCATGTGAAGAACACGCTGGTAAGCGGGATGGCGTCGGGATTCTTCGAGAACTCCTGTACCCAGTAGTGGCGGATGAACGCGTCTACGTCGAACCAGTTGTCGGGCGTGCTGTCGAGCGCGAGCGAATAGTCCTGGTGGATGTATTCGAGGTATCCTTCCAGGCTGTCCATGTGGAGCCGGAGCAGTTCCTTGGCTTCTTCGGTAGGTTCCTTGGGCGAGTGGATTCGGAGAGCCATCTCGCGTTCGTTGAATACCACTATATCGTCGTCGCGGTACTTGCGGTCTATTTCCACCAGGAACGAAGTCTGGTTCTCGGGAATGTTCACGCGGTTCTTGCCGACCTTGATGGTTTCGCACAGCTGGTAGACTCCACGGTACGAACCGTTGAGGAACAGCTCCACGAATGCGGAGCGGGGGGAGTAGGGGAGCCCGAGCCACTCCGAAAGCTTGAACGCGGTGTAGTTCTTGAGGAGCGTCTTGTCGCCGTAGTTGGCGAGGAGGACCCAGTCCTTGTTCTCGGGCATGTTGAGCAATGTTACTTTGTTTGTAAACGTGATCTTGAAGCTGCGTTTGGGCATCTCGAGCGATGTGTTTCCCCTGATGCGGATCAGAAGCTGCATGGTGTCAGATATTACGGAATCACCGTCGTGCAAAACGGCGAATGCCGGCGTGTCGGTCGTGTCGTCGTCGGGTTTCTCGAGAGTTTCGGTGGCAATGAACATCCGCGGGATTCCCGCTTCGGGATAAAACTTCCTGTCGTCGCTTGTCGGGGCGAGTTTCGCATATATCTGCATTAGGGAAAGCGAGTCGATGTCGATGTATGCGGAGCTGCTTGAAACCATGGAATCGCTTGCCGCGACGGAACCACTTAGTGCAATTGCCTCGGCGCTTTGCGCATCCCATGGCGAAATGATTTCCGTGTCGGTACCGCTATTGGAACAATAGAGGCAAAGTAGGGCAACCGATATGGAAAGTATAGCCTTGCGCATATTGTAATTATACACTTTTTTATTGTTGCGGGGTGTTGACGTGCGGAAAAAAAGGTATTTTTGACAATAGGTGTGTTGTGGGCCATTTGGCTGTGAGGTGAAAATGAAAAAGTTTTTAGGGCTGGCTTTACTGCTTGCGGCAGTGTCCGCGTTTGCCGGATTCAGCGAAGGTCATTTCAATTACGGACGTCAGTGGGCAAGTGGCCTCAATGCCGGTTCCGTTACAGACAAGGGCCTTACGCACTTGGCCATCTGGCTAGGCGATAACGATTCCTACAATGAAGGTTGGGAAGGCGCCATGGTGAGTGCGTGCAAGAATGCTGGCCTCACTCCGGTAATATACGCCTACGTGATTGCCGAATACGACAAGGACCAGGGACACGGGGACTGCGACGTGAGCACGGGGGGCAACAACCACTGCACACACGGCGCAAACACAATCCGCACGGGCTGGAACAACATCATCAATCGTTACCGTTCGTATGCGCAGGGCATCGCGAAGGACTACGGAACGTCGGATCCGACCATCTGGCTGATCGAGCCGGACTTTATCCAGTACTCGAAAACGGGCGACGAAATCAATACCTCTTTTGCGCAGCAAGGCGGCGGCATTCCGGACGATTCCCTTGCCGGTTACTATTTCAACAGCATCGTGTCTACCATCAAGGCGGCTCTCCCCAACGCAAAGATTGCGGTCGATATTTCCCCGTGGCTGAACGACAATATCAAGACGTGGTACAGCAAGTTCGACAAGAGCAAGGTAGACTACCTGTTTACCTCGGGCGGTCGCACGCAGGGCAACCAGAGCCGCATCCGTGGCGACGACAACAATAACCTCACGTGGGCACAGGCAAGGGCTGCGATGGGCGGGAAGCCGATTATCGCGGACGACGGCTACGGCGTGGGCGGCGCAAGCAATGGCGACTACATCGAGTGGCTGAACATCGACAATCTGGGAGCGCGAATCAAGGATGGCGTTATCGGGCTTACCATCCCGGAACCGGCCGACACGCTTTACAAGTTTGCGAAAAGGTATACCATCACGATAGGGGTTGAGAGTTCTTCCAGTTCCATGCAGTCTAGTTCCTCTATGTCGAGCTCGTCGCAGTCTAGCAGTTCGAGCGTCGTGACGGCGGTGGAACTTATAAGCGGGAACGCCACGCAGACGGTTACCGCTGGCGATGCCATCAGCCCGATTGTATTCAAGCTGACGAATGCGAAAAAATTCAGTTATTCCAAACCGAAGGAGCTCTCGGTATCGTACGATGAGAATTCTCGGACTGTAACAATTAGCGGGACAATCTCGGCGGACCGCGGCGACCAGGAACTCACGGTTGCAGTGAATATAACGGAACCGAGCAATGGTGCTTCTTCCAGTGCGAAAATTGTGGTGAAACATAAACCGGCCAGAATCGAGTACGAACTTGTCAAGGGAAACCCTGTGCAGACGGTGACTGCGGGTAACCCCATTGATTCAATTGCTTTCCAGTTCAAGAATGCAAAGAGTTTTGCTTTGTCTGGTGTGCCGAAGGATTTGAATGGGGAGTTTAACCAGGAAACGAAAGTCTACACGATTTTTGGAACGGTCAAGGAAACCCTTGGAGACCATGAATACACGTACACGCTTTCTGTGACGGGTACAGACAACGACACCACGATAACGGGTAAGATAACGGTAAAGCACAAGCCTGTTGTGACGGTGTTTGAACTTGTGAGCGGGAATTCTGCGCAGACGGTTGTTGCGGGAACTGCTATCGAACCGCTGGTCTACCGGTACGAGAATGCGACGAGGATAGAGTTGTCCGGAGTTCCTGCGGGCTTGACCGGGACGAAGGACGAAAGCGCGAAGACCTACACGATTTCGGGAACGGTCGCAGAAAGCCTGACGGACTATGTGTACGACTACACGGTCATGGTAACCGGCATAGACAACAATACTTCTGCAACGGGCAGGATCAGCGTGCTCCGTTCTTCTTCTAGCGTCGCCTCCTCCAGCTCCGCAGAATCTTCTTCAAGCATTGTGCCGCCGAGCTCATCTAGTGAGGAATCTTCTTCGAGCGAAATCGTGTCGTCAAGTAGCATAGAAGAATCCTCTTCGAGCGTAGAAAGTTCGAGCAGCATTGAAAGCAGTTCCAGCGAAGAACCCGTATCCAGTAGCAGCGCAGTGCCTTCGTCTAGTTCCGAGGTGCCGAGCAGTTCTTCTGTGGAAAGCAGTTCGAGCGTAGCATCCTCTAGTTCTGTGCAGTCTTCTTCAAGCATTGTTCCGCCGAGTTCATCTAGTGAGGAATCTTCTTCGAGCGAAATCGTGTCGTCAAGTAGCATAGAAGAGTCCTCTTCGAGCGAAGAAAGTTCGAGCAGCATTGAAAGTAGTTCCAGCGAAGAACCCGTATCCAGTAGCAGCGAGAATGCGCAGGTTGTGATTGTGGGCAGCCTGGATCAAACTGTCGAGCGCGGTTCCGATTTCGAAACGGTCACGTTCAGTAACGTGCAGACGTTCAACAGGGATTCCTGGTACATGTACTTCCTGACAATCGAGAAGTCCGAAGATGTCGTGACTGTCGCGGGTACGGTTCCCGATTATTTGCAGGCCAGTACCTTCAAGGAAACCCTGACTATCAACGGGCAGAAATACGAAATCAAACTCGCCGTGACGTTACCCGAAAGCAGTTCGTCGGTTGTATCCAGCAGCAGCGAAGAAGTGTCCAGCAGTTCCATCGCCTCCAGCTCCAGCGAAAAGGAACAGCCCAGTTCTTCGAGCGAATCTCCGGCCACGTCGTCTAGCGCCACGCCGGAAACGTCCTCGAGTGCTACACCTTCGAGCTCGTCAAGCGACTCTGACGTAATCGTTGCGACTTCGGCCAGAACGCTCTCGTTTGAACTTGCCGGCCGCATGCTCCATGTTTTGGGAGCATCCGACGTGGCTGTTGACGTGTTCGACATGCAGGGCCGCCCGCTGGTCAGCCTCGGACACGTCTCGGGTCCCGTGAACCTGGGCACGCTCCGTCAGGGCAACTACGTCGTGCGCCTCCGTGCGGGCTCGAACAGTGTGGTCCGTCGCATTGCGGTGAAGTAATCAAGGAATTCTCCTCCTAAGGTCCCTGCCGTGCTATGCATGGCGGGGATTTTTGTTCGCGAAAATGGCCGCGAAAATGTTCATGAAAACAGAAAAATGCATAAATTTGCATATTTGCATAGATTTCTTATAGAATTTTGCTATATTTGGCACCATGAAGTTTTCAAAAGGCGTAAAGGACGGCCTTCCCATAGGTCTCGGGTACTTTGCGGTGTCGTTCTCCTTCGGCATTGCGGGTTCCAAACTGCTATCCTGGCCGCTGGTCACTTTCATCTCGATGACGAATCTCACTTCGGCGGGGCAGTTCGCGGGTCTCCAGATTATGGCCGATGCCGCGGGCACGTTTATCGAGATGGCGATTGCCACGTTCTTCATTAACTTGCGCTATAGCCTCATGGCGATTTCCCTCTCGCAGAAGGTCGCTCCAAGCTTCGGGACTTTCAAGCGCCTGCTCCTTGCTACCGGCATTACGGACGAAATCTACGCGCTTGCAGTAAGCCGGACCGAGCCTGTCACTGCGCGTTATTTCGCGGGTCTCATGGTGCTGCCCTACATCGGGTGGTCCTCGGGTACGCTGTGCGGGTCTGTGTGTGGTGAAATCCTCCCGCCGGTTGTTACCAATGCTCTCGGGGTGGCGCTGTACGGCATGTTTGTCGCCATAGTAGTCCCGCAGATGAAGGCGCATCGCCCGACGTTGATTGCCGTGCTTATCGCAATCGCCTGCAGTGTCGCATTCAAGTACGTGCCTGCATTGAGCGGCGTGACGGTCGGTTTCGCGATTATCATCTGCGCGCTGGTTGCATCGCTCATCGCGGCGGCGCTTTTCCCGGTCAAGGACGAAGAAGATGGCGGTTTCGGCAAAACGGGTAAGGAGGGCGCGGCATGATCACGACTCACGATTACTGCATCTTCTTGCTTGTGATGGCTGGCGTGACCTACCTGCTGCGCGCCGTCCCGTTCGTGCTCCTCAAGGGGAAAATCAGGAGCCGTTTCTGGCGTTCGTTCCTCGCATACGTGCCCTACACGGTTCTTGCGGCGATGACGGTGCCTGCCATCTTCTATTCCACGAACAGCGTTCTTTCGGGCGCGTGTGCGCTGGTGGCTGCAGTCATCGCCTCGCTCCTCGGTCGCGGCCTCGTGGGTGTCGCCGTGGTCGCCTGCATTACGGTGCTGGGTGTCGACGGCATCATGCTATTGCTATAAAAAATACGCGATAAACATCAAACAAAAAAGCGCCCCGTGCTGGAGCGCTTTTCTAATACCCATGTCCGGAATCGAACCGGAATAACCTCCTTCGGAGGGAGGGACACTATCCATTGTGATACACGGGCTCGGCCAATGCAGTTCCGTCTTGGACGGAACCCATCCGATTTCGGTCTGCGAAATATAGAAAAAAGTCCCGCTGTCATCCTCCGAAGGAGGATCCATACATTTTATCCCGGCGCTTGTCTATGCTTTAAAGCAACTTGACTATGAGTTCATGCGGTTCGGCGTCCACCACCAGCGCATCGCGGAACGTGCCCACGTCGCCATCGCCTTCCAGCACCTTCACGATGTCGTCGTTCTCCATCGAGTTGCCTTCGGTGCGCCCGTAGAAGTGGTATTCGCTTTCTTCCGCTTCCTGGTCGATGATGATGCGGACCTTTTTCCCGATCATCGATTCGGCATGTTCCGCATCGATTTCTTCCTGCAAATCCGTCACGGCGTCGAGTCTCGCGCGGGCCTCGCTCTCGTCGACCGCAGGCAAATCCATCTCCATTACGGGTGTGCCTTCCTCGGGGCTGAACACGAACCCGCCGAGGTGGTCGAACTGGATGTCTTCCAGCAGTTCCATCAGTTCTTCGAAATCTTCGTGCGTCTCGCCGGGGAACCCGACCAGCACCGTCGTTCGCAAGGTGACTCCGGGAATGCGCTCGCGGATCTTGTGCAATATATCCACGAGTTCCTTCTTGCGGTAGTTACGCTTCATGTTCTTGAGCACGTTGTCGCTCGCATGCTGGATGGGCATGTCCACGTACTTCACGAGGCGCGGTTCGTTTGCCATCAGGTCCAACAGCTCGTCGTCCACGAACATCGGGTACCAGTACAGCGTGCGTATCCACGGGATGTTCGTGTTGTCGAGAATCGCGCGGAGCAACCCCGCGAGCGTGCCGCCTTTTTTGCCCTTTTCGCGCCCGAAGTAGGTCGTGTCCTGCGCGATGAGCGTGATTTCTTGAACGCCCTGCGCCTCGAGTTCTTTCGCCTCGGCGACGATGTCGTCGATACTGCGCGAAACCTGCTTGCCGCGGATGAGCGGGATGGCGCAGTAGGCGCAGCGCCGGTTGCATCCTTCCGCAATCTTCAGGTAGGCGTGATGCTTGAACCCGCCGAGGTTCATGCGCGGGAGGTTTTCGGCATCGCAACTTTTCGGCGCGACGATTCCCATCTTCTTCAAGAGTTCGCCCGGCTTGTACGTGCCCACCCAGTAGTCCACTTCGGGAATTTCCTTTTCGAGTTCCTTGCCGTAGCGGCCCGAGAGGCAGCCCGAGACAATCAACTTCTGTTTTGCCTTCTTGCCTTTAATTTGTGTGAGAATCGCGTTGATGGATTCTTCCTTCGCGGCCTCGATGAACCCACACGTGTTCACTAGGATGTAGTCCGCCTTTGCTGCGGAGTCGCACGTCACGAATCCTGCGTGCAGCATCTCGCCGACGAGGTTCTCCGCATCGACCTGGTTCTTGGCGCACCCTAAGTGCACAACGAAAACTTTGGGTTTCTTTGTGGGCATGTTTGCAAATTTAGAAAATAGAATTTGCTTTGCAATGATTTTTTAGGGTATGAAATTCATGCGGGAGGGGCCCCAGCTCGGAGTTGCGAAGGCCGCACGGGCCCCTCCCTGCACCCTCCCCATCCTTGGCCGACGCCTTCCATACATTAAACTGCATCGTTTATTTCAAATTTAAGACTGTGGATTCTGGAATAAGAACGTTTATTTGGGTGGTGAAACTGTTTATCTCAAAAGAAAAAAAAGAACTCCCTTCGGAGTTCTTTTTTGAAAGGTCTTGTGAACTGCTTATTCCCAGTCGTCCACGAAGTCTTCTGCAGGCGGGGCCGGAGGTGCTGCAGGAGCAGGCGCCGGGGCGGGAGCTGGGGCAGGAGCTGGAGCAGGTGCGGGTGCAGGAGCAGGTGCGGGTGCAGGAGCAGGTGCGGGTGCAGGTGCAGGTTCCGGTGCGGGAGCCGGAGCGGGTGCAGGCGCAGGTTCGGGTTCCGGTGCCGGGGCAGGTGCCGGTTCAGGCTCGGGTGCGGGAGCCGGGGCAGGTTCCGGTTCCGGAGCGGGAGCGGGGGCCGGTTCGGGCTGGTTGTCCTGCGGCGGCGCATAGTAAGAACTGGATTCTCCGCCGTTGTCGGAGCTGCCGGAGGGGTTGCCGACTTCGTCGTTCCTGCTGTTGTCGACCCACCACTGGAAGTTCAGTGCGGTAAGGACTTGCTTGCCGTATTCCTGCGCGACGGCGTAGGTCGGGAAGTATCCGATACGCACGCGGTAGTAGGTGCCTTCGAGTTCGCCCGGGTTTTCCACCTCGGCGACGTAGGCCTCGATTTTCTGTTCGGCGAGTTTCTTCACGATGGCGTCGGCACCTTTCTTCGAGGGCTGGATGCTCACCTGGATCACGAACTGTCCTTCGTCCTGGGGCTGGATGTTGCCGGTGACTGCCGGGGCTTCCTTGGCGGCCGGTTCTGCCTTTTCATCCTTCTGGGCGCTGCCCTGCGAGAGCGACTGGATGGGGACCAGTTCGGGTTCGTCGGTTGCCGGTGCAGGTTCGGCCTTCTCGGCCGCCGGGACCGGTGCTTTCTGCTGCATTTCGGGGACTAGTTCCTCTTCCTTTTCTCCGCAACTGCAAAGAAGTGCACCGGCAAGGGAGGCGATGCACAGTGTGGACGACCATGTCTTTTTCATTCAAATCTCCGGAAAATGAACGTTTTTTGCCGAAAAATCGGCTTTTTCAAGAAAAATATATATAAGTCTTTGTCAATACGCAAGTTATAAATGCAAAAAACCGCAAAAAAAGGCCGAAAAAAGCAAAGGTCGCCTTCACCCTTGACGAAATCCCCGCAGTTAAATATATTTGGCAACCCAAACTGAATTTTAACCAAAGGATAATCGTGATCGGCGTTATTGTTAAGTCCAACGAACCTTTCGAACGCGCTCTCAAGCGTTTCACCAAGTCTTGCGAAAAGAACGGCATCATTTCCGATGTCAAGAAGCGTCAGCGCTTCGAAAAGCCTTCCGAAGAGAAGAAGCGTGTTGAGACTGCGGCTCGTCGCAAGCGTCTCAAAGAGATTGCTGACCAGAACCGCAAGCGTCTCTACTAATCGCAAACAAAGGGTTTCTTCCTTTAATGAGTCGTCGGTCTAGCACCGGGGGCTCATTGCGTGTTTTTAAAGAGTATCTTTTATAAAAACTTTCTCAAAGGAATTATTATGGCAAGTGTACTCCTTACAAAGATTCTCGACGACATCAAGACCGCCATGAAGGCCCACGATGCCGAAACCCTCGGTACCCTCCGCACCCTCCATTCCGACATCAAGAACGAGGCCATGAAGCAGGGCGCCACTCCCGCGCAGATTACCGAGAGCATCACCGACGAAATGTGCGTCGACGTTCTCGCCCGCAGCGTGAAGCAGAAGCAGGAAGCCATTGACATCCTCACGAAGGGCGGCTTTGCGGACAAGATTCCTGCCGAAGAAGCCTGCATCGCGCTCTACCGCAAGTACATGCCCGCCGAGATGACCGAAGACGAAGTCAAGGCACTTATCCAGGAAATCAAGGCCGCGACCGGTGCATCTAGCCCGAAGGACATGGGCAAGATCATGAAGGAACTCTCCCCGAAGGTCAAGGGCCGTTTCGACGCCAAGCGCGCCAGCGCCTTGGTGCAAGAAGCTCTGAAATAATTCAGATTTCGGAATACGTCATTGCGAGCCGTAGGCGAAGCAATCTATTCCTTAAGAATTGTCACCCCGCACTTGTTGCGGGGCCTTTTTTAGTATTTTTTTATAGTTCAAAGGAGGACATTGTGCGTAAGTTGTCTTTTCTATTGCTAGCTATATTCGCTCTTCAGTTGACGGGCTGTATGGGCTTTTTTTTCCGCATGAACCGATTGGAACAAAAAACGTACGCTCCTGAACTTTCGAATGCATATAAGAAAAATGTCGGGCTTGATACGCTCTATGATGTCAGCGCCGGCACTATGAGCTTGGAACAGATTCTAGAAAAGACGCACCCTGCTGTGCGGAATGTCCTGATGGAATTTATTCAAAGAGACGAATTCGATTATAAGAAGCATCTAAAGTTTAATTTGGTCAACGGTTATATCATGGATGCCGCTATGAAACGCGATAATGACGAAAGTGCGACGGTTTACTTGGTGCATGTGAACTATGGTGGCGAAAAAGACGATGTTTTGCGGAATAAGTTAAAAGCTGTTATGGACGTGTGGCATATTAATGGACGTGTTACGAGAATAATGCATCGATTCGGTGATGATATTCTTTATGACATGGATGTTGAAAAGAAATATGAACTGCAATACTATGAGAATGGTCAAGTTATGTCCGAATTTCGTGGTGATTTCTTAAATAACACAGAAGGCGTTGTTCGGTATAGTGGAATATGGACCATATACTCCGAAAGGGGCAAAAAGGCTATTGAGTGCAAAGTTAGCGATGCCCAGGTGAACGATAAAAATTGTCAAAAATGGGATGAAAAAGTTGATGTAAGCAAACTTGATCGCCATCTTAAATAACCTATGCCCACCGCTCAATCCAAAATCCAGGAACTGGAACTGCTCTACAAGATCAGCTCCATCCTGAACCAGACGCTCGACTTTGAGAGCGTCGCGCACCCGATTTTGGAGGTGGTGGAATCGACGATGGGTGTGGAGCATGCGACCCTCACTCTTTACAACCGACACACGGGTGAAATCTCGATTGAAATCGCGGAAGGCTTGAGCAGTCGTCAGGCGCGCAAGGGCCGCTACAAGGTGGGCGAGGGCATTACCGGTCGCGTGGTCGAGACGGGTAAGCCGGTCATCATCCCTTCCGTTGCCAAGGATCCGGACTTCCTTGACCGCACGGGGCGTGGCAAGACCGAAGACAAGGCGTTCCTATGCGTGCCCGTCATCATGGAGCATCAGGTCATTGGCGCCTTCAGTGCCGACGTCCAGAATCCGGTGGAAGACGAACTTCCCGAAAAGTTACGCCTGCTCGAAATCATCGCGCAGATGCTTGCCGCGGCGGTCAAGCTCCGTCGCGAGGCGCGCGAAGAAAACGAAATCCTCAAGGCCGAAAACGAACGATTGACGCTCGAACTCAAGGACCGTTTCCAGCCCGACAACATTATCGGGCGTTCCGGCGAGATGCAGCGCGTGTATGCGCAGATCGACCAGGTTTCCCGCAGCCCCCTGCCCGCATTGATTGTGGGCGAGGTCGGTACGGGCAAGGGCCTGGTGGCCGAGGCTATCCATTACCGTTCCGACCGCAACATGGGCCCGTTCGTCCGCGTCCACTGCGCGTCCATGCCGGAATCCGTTTTGGACCGCGAACTCTTTGGCATTGAGCGCGGAGCCCTGGTGGGCGTGATTGCCGAAACGCCGGGCCGCGTAGAACAGGCCGACGGCGGCACGCTGTTTTTGGACGAAGTGGGCGAGCTTTCGCCGAACCTCCAGGTGAAACTTTTGCGCCTGCTGCAACAGGGCGAAGTGGAACGCATCGGTGCCCGCATCTCGAAGAAGGTAAATGTGCGCGTGATTGCAGCCACCACCAAGAACTTGCAGCAGATGGTGGAAGAGGGAACGTTCCGCGAAGACCTCTACTACCAGCTGCATATCTTCCCGATTTACGTGCCGCCGCTGCGCAACCGCAAGACGGACATCGTGCTGTTGGCGGACCATTTCGTGGAACATTACTGCCGCATCGTAGGGAAGAACGTGCGCCGCCTCGCCCGCACGACCATCAACATGCTCATGAGTTACCCGTGGCCCGGAAATGTCCGCGAACTCGAAAACGGCATCGAACGTGCGGTACTCGTGACCGACGAGGATGTGATCTACCCGCACCATTTCCCGACCACGCTCCAGACCGCCGAGACGAGCGGCACTCCTGTCTCGGGCAATTTAAAGCGCATGGTGGAAGCCTATGAGCGCGATATCATTTGCGACGCCCTCAAGAGCAGCAAGGGGAAGATTGCCGCCGCGGCCCGCAGCCTCTCCACGACTCCGCGTATTCTTACGTATAAAATAAACCAGCTCGGCATAGACCTCGCTGGCTTCGGGAAATAAGCCTTTTACAAAGGTTAGCTGAAGGTTGCGGTAAACCTGATTGTGAAGGACAAGGACGATTCTGTCGCATCGGCCAGGTTGGTTTCGAAACCGTACATGATTGAGGCTGTCGCGCCGATACCCCAGTTGTCGCTGACCCACCATTCCTTACCGCCGGCAATCTGGAATGCAAGACCGCTGCGGGAGTAATCGTCCGGACTTGATTGCACAAGTGCGCTGAAGGTGGGAATGTCGTCACAGACGCGGAACTGCCCCACGCCGATAGATGCGGAAGCCAGGAAGTTTCCCGGGAAGTAGTAGGTGCCACCAATGCCCAGGAGGGACATGTTCGCCTTGACGTCATCGCCGTTTCTGGTTTCAATTACGCTTTCGGTAGGGGTGTCGCCGGCCAGAGTCAGGTGGACAGCAAGGTTCTGTGTCGCGCTAAAACCGATTTTTACATCGATGTTTGTGGCGAGGCTAGAGATGCCGTTGACGTCGTCATCGTAATCGTATGTGACATAGTCCATTCCCTGGAAACCGAGTCCCATTGCAAAGCTCAAGAAGAATCCGTCGTGGGTTTGTGGAGCAGACGCGGCGAAAACAGTGGTCGCCGTAGCCAGGATCAAGAGGATTTTTTTCATATTTTCTCCTAATTAGGTGTGTTATGTTGCACAATAATAAAAAAAATAGGGGGATTGTTACCCAAAATGCTATATTTTGTTGCGATATGATTATCCATTCCTTCTACATGGGCTTTCAGTGATTGGCGTCGTTAGATTCTTTTTAACTACTAACCACTAATCACTAACCACTAACCACTAAAACAATATGCAATTTCGTCCTGTAAAAGAACAGCTTGAAATTTTGATGCGCGGCGTCATCGATATCGTGCCGCAAGATGAACTCGAAAAGAAACTCCAGAAGTCTTACGACACCGGCGTTCCGCTCCGTATCAAGATGGGCGTGGACCCGACTGCCCCGGACGTTCACTTCGGCCATACGGTCGTGATGCGCAAGCTCCGCCAGTTCCAGGATCTTGGTCATACCGTCGTGCTCATTGTGGGTGACTACACGGCCCAGATCGGTGACCCGAGCGGCCGCAACAAGGCCCGTCCGCGTCTTTCTCACGAACAGGTGCTCGAAAACGCGAAGGAATACCAGGAACAGTTCTTCAAGGTGGTCCGCCGCGACCAGGTGGAAATCCATTACAACGGCGAATGGTTCTCTAAGCTCCCGTTCAGCAAGGTGACCGAACTCATGGGCCAGTTCACTGTGGCTCAGATGCTCGAACGCGAGGACTTCCACAACCGCTATACCGCCAATACGCCCATCAGCCTGCACGAGTTCATGTACCCGATGATGCAGGGCTACGATTCTGTGGCCATCCAGAGCGACGTGGAACTCGGCGGTACCGACCAGAAGTTCAACGTGCTTCGCGGTCGCGATCTCCAGATTTTTGAGGGCATGGAACCGCAGATTGGCCTCTTCATGCCGATTTTGCTCGGTACCGATGGCAAGGTCAAGATGAGCAAGTCCATCGGCAACTACGTGGGCCTGAACGAGCCCGCCGACGTGATGTACCACAAGATCTACAGCCTTGCCGACAGTATCGTCGAGAACTGGTTCGAACTTCTCACGAACATCCCGCTTGCCGAAATCAAGCAGATGATGGCCGACATCGCCGCGGGCAAGATGAACCCCAACGATGCCAAGCACCGCCTCGCTATCGACATCGTGACGCAGTACTACGGTGCGGAAGCCGCCGAGGCCGCCGCTGCCAAGGAACGCGAAATCCACAGCGGTAACGCCATCCCGAGCGATGCTGCCGAGTGCAGCGTGGCGGCCGGCACCTATGGTGCCCTGGATCTGCTCGTTGCAATCAATGCGTTTGCAAGCAAGGGCGAAGCACGTCGCATGATCCAGAACGGCGGCGTGAAAATCGCGGGCGAAAAGCTCGCCGACCCGCAGGCCTCGTTTGAAATCAAGGGCGCCGACCAGCTGGTGGTCCAGGTGGGCAAGCGCAAGTTCTACAAGGTGAACTTCTAGGGCCCGTCATGGCACAGGAAATTCTCATTCTCGGTCTCAATCCCGCCTGGCAGCGCTTGTTCTTTTTGGACAAGTTTACTCCGGGCGAGGTGCACCGCATTTCCAACGTCGAGGAGTACGCTTCGGGCAAGGGAATCAACTGCAGTCGCGTGTTGCAGAACCTGGGCGGAAGCCCGCTCCTCATGCACTTCCTCGGGGCGGACCACGGTTCCCGCATATTCGACGAGATTTCCTCCTGCGGAATCAAGCAGGCCCCTATCTGGATCAAGGAACCGACTCGCACCTGCACGACTATTGCCTGCGGGGGCGAATCGACGGAACTTATCGAGCCCTCTCCGGTCCTTTCCGATTTCGAGAACAAGGATTTTGCGCAGACCTTGGGGGAATACTGGAATTCGGCGCAGTGCGTTGCCCTGTGCGGGTCTTTCCCCGGCAACTTCAACGTGGAATGCATGAACGGGCTCGATTTTACGGGCAAGCGTGTGTTTGTCGACGCCATCGAAAATATCGATTCCTGGCTCGAGAAGGGCGTGGAACTCCTCAAGATAAACATGCAGGAATACAGCAAATTGCTCGACCGCCTCGGAATTCCGCAGGTGAAGTCCAGCCCGCAGTTCTGGAAGATGACCGCGACAACGGTCCTCGAACGCCTTCCCATCAAGAACCTCGTGGTGACCGACGAGGAATCCCCGGTGCGCGCCTTCCGCCTGGTCGAAAAGAAGTTCCAGAGCGTGACGGTGACGCCTCCTACGGTTGAGGTGCAGAACAGCGTCGGCGCGGGCGATTCGTTCTTTGCCGGCTGGCTCTATGCCGATAGCCTCGGGCTTGATTTCGATGAGTGTCTCGTAAAGTCGACTGCGGTTGCCGTTGCGCGCTGCGAGGTTGACAAGCCCTGGACTCTTTCGCTGGAACGGGTCGCCGAGCTTGAAGAAATTATCCGTCCGGAACTCGAAAAGCAGGAATAACGGCGGGGCATTGCGCATGAACGGAACGCTTGTCGCATTTGCTTCTAGGCGGGAATTCAACATACTCTTCCCGCAGATATCGGCGGTAGTCGCGTCTACTATGCCGCAATCCATAGACAATAGGTACGATGCCGCCGTGTGTGGGGTCGGCATGCTCGATTTTTCGGCGAACCTCGCGCTCCTTCTGGCAAAGAACCGCTACGAGCGCGTTATCCAGGTGGGGATATGCGGCGCCTATCCCGGTCGCGGGCTCGAAATCGGCGAGGTGGTTCGGGTAGATTCCGAAGTCGTGGGCGATATGGGAATCCAGACGCGCGAAGGGCATTTTGTGGCCTGGAACGAGGTCGTGGGCGAGGATGCCCGCTACGAGGGCGAATCCCCGCGTTTCTTGACGCTTGCGCTTGCCTCCGTGCGTTCCGCCGTCGGCGTGACGGTGAACTGCTGCACGGGTACTGCGTATCTTGCCGGCCGCCGCAGCAGGCTGTTCAATGCCGATGTGGAAACGATGGAAGGTGCGGCGTGTTTTTCCGTTTGCAAGCGCTTTGGCGTGCCTGCGTTCCAGTTCCGGGGCGTGAGCAACATCGCCACCGACCGCGACCCTTCCACGTGGAAAATTTCCGAAGCCCTTATGGCCCTCAAGGAACAGGTCCTGGACCAGATATGAAACTTTCCCTCGGCATTTCCACCTGCCCCAACGACACCTTCATTTACGAGGCGCTGATTCGTGGTCTCGAAAATTCCCCATTTGAATGGGACGTGCATTTTGCCGACGTGCAGACCTTGAACGAGATGATTATGCGGGGCGAACTCGATGTGGCGAAGGTGAGCGCGCAGGTCTACCCGAAAATTCGCGAGAACTACCGTTGTCTTGGTTGCGGTGGCGCCATCGGGTACGGCTGCGGCCCGCTTCTGCTCTCTTCGCGGTCCGGTACCTTCGACCCTGCGCAGCAGACCCTCCTTCCCGGCGAACAGACTACGGCAGCCCTCCTGTTCCGTTTCTGGTATGCGCACGAGTTCGGCAGCAAGTCCGGCAGCGCGCACTCCCCGCAGGTGCGTTACGCCCTCTTCAACGAAGTTTATTCCTCGCTGCTAAACAAGTCTGCTGTCCAGGGGGTAACCATTCACGAACACCGCTTCACATGGAAGTGTGACGGGCTTCACATGCTGCAGGACCTCGGCGCTTACTGGGAAGACCGTACAGGTTCTCCGATTCCGCTCGGGATTGCGGTCGCGCGTCGCGCCCTTTCGTACGAACTTGTCAGGAATGTCGAAAAGGAAATTCGCGAGAGCCTCTCGCAGGCAAAAAAAAGGCCGGAACTTGTGACCCCGTTTATTCGCGAAAAAGCGCAAATTTCCGATGAAAAAGTCATCGAATCGCACATAAAAATGTTCGTGAACGATTTTTCCGAGAACGTGGGCGAGGCTGGCGAACGTGCCTTGACGAGTCTCTGGAGCCTCTCGGACTGTTGATAACCTGTTGATAACACGAAAAATCGTGTAATAATCCGTAAACGTAAAATTGTTTTTACAAAACAGCGAATTTTTGCGAAAAACTTTATTTATTTTCCAAAAAGCACTTTTTTTGGGAGTTAACTTATGAGCTTAGTCAACGACCTCGATCTCGAAGTTGAAAACTTCAAACGCGAGTACGAAAAATTCGAACGCGGCAACAAGTCCGCGGGAACCCGTGCGCGCAAGGTTCTGCAGGACATCAAGAAGACCTGCCAGGAAATCCGCGTCTCCATCCAGGGGGCGAAGAAGGAGGAAGAAAAGTCGAACTCTTCCCCCGAGAATTGACGTTCAATGCCTGAAAAGCGGGCGGCTTTTGCGTTTTTAGGCGCTTTTTTGGGGTATTTCTCAAAAAAGCGTTTGACTAGAGCCCGTTTTGAAGGTATATTCCCACTTGGGTTTTGAATTTGTCGATTCGGCAATCCAAAAACAAACGATTTTTATGTGTTCTATGATTGGAGAAACGTAGCAGTATGACCCTAAAGAAACTGGTCTTAATAACGGCCGGGGCTTTGCTTCTTTCCGGAACCGCCATGGCAAGAATCATCAACGTGCCTGGCGAATTCCAGAAAATTGGCGACGCTCTCGGTAACGCCGACGCTGGCGATACCATCAAGGTAGCGCGCGGTACCTATAACGAGAACATCACCTTGGTGATGGGCGTGATCCTGAAAGGCGAGGACCCGCTGACAACAATTATCGATGGCGGCCGCAATGGTCCGACCGTCATGGGAACTTCGGGCGCAGAAATGTCGCACTTCACTGTGAGGAACGGTCTCGAAGGCATCCTCTGTGAAAACGCCGCCCCCTATATTCACCACTGCTACGTGATGGATAACCACGCTACGGGTATCGGTGCGTTCATCTCGCTCCCGCATCTCCGCAACAACGTGGTGTACGGCAACCGCTGGTCCGGCATCCTTGCTTGGGGTGCCAAGTCACTCGACGCCTTCATCGAGCACAACGTCGTGCTCCGCAACGGCTACTCGGGCCTGGCTCTGAAGGGACCGACCAACGTGGTCGCCCGTAACAACATCTTCATGGAGAACCACTACTACGGTGTGTTCGCCGACCCGGCCGCCGGCCAGACGAAGGTGGAGTACAACAACATCTACAAGAACTACTACCCGTTCAACCACTTCATCAAGGTGAACCGCACCAACGTTTCCCTCGATCCGAAGTTCATGAACCACTCCCTTTCGAAGCCGAACTTCTACTGCCAGTCCACCTCGCCGATGCTCAAGCGTGGTAAGGGCAAGCTCGACATCGGTCTTACGACTGTCGAGGTGGTGAAGGAAGAAGAACAGGCCGAAGAGACCCGCAACCCGGATACCGATGCCGATGGCCTCTGCGATCCGTGGGTCTCGGAAGAAGGCGTTTCGGATAAATACGCAAGCGTCTGTACCGGTATCGACAACTGCCCCGAAGAAGCCGAAGACTTCGACGGTTACCAGGATGACGATGGCTGCCCGGATGCCGACAACGACCGCGACGGTCTCTGTGATCCGTGGGTCGAGGCCAAGGGTATGCTTGCTAACTTTGCTCACGTCTGCCAGGGCGTTGACCGCTGCCCCGAACAGGCCGAAACCCAGAACGGTTACAAGGACGACGACGGATGCCCGGACGAAGTCCCGCAGCCGCCCAAGAAGGTGTTCGTGCTTGAAGGCGTGAACTTCGAATCTGGCAAGGCTACCATCACGCAGGATTCCTACGTTTCCCTCATGAAGGTGGTCGACATTATGGAAACCTTCAAGGAAGCGACGTTCGAAATTGTGGGTCATACAGACAACGTTGGTTCGAAGGATAAGAACAAGCAACTTTCTGCTGACCGTGCTGCAGCCGTGAAGAACTTCCTTGTTGAAAACGGCATTTCGGAAAGCCGCATCGTTACAAGCGGTAAGGGCGATAGCCAGCCGGTTGCCTCTAACAAAACCCCTGAAGGGCGTGCGCAGAACCGTCGTATCGAGTTCATCCGCACGGATATCAAGTAAAGGAGTAGGTGATGATGCATACTAGTTTCATCAAGACATCGGTCCTCGGACTTACGGTGGCGGCAAGCTCTCTGTTCGCTGACGCAACCTACTCTCCGCACAAGTACCAGCAGAACGACTGGTTCGCAGAATTCGGCGGCAATACCGCCATGTACGTGAACCCGGCAAGCATTGCAGAAACCGACCAGCTCGAATTCAGCGCAGCGTTCTTCAGTTCCATCAGTGGCGAAGCCAGCCAGGAATACGTGAGCCTCACGTTCCCGATGGACTACAAGCACACGCTCGGCTTCTCGTTCTTCGAGAACGGCGCTTCCATCGACGGCGGCAAGTCTTACGGCGAATACGCCTTCTTGTTCGGCTACGCCTACAACTTGTTCCAGCTGGTTTCCCTCGGTGTGGACATCTCGGTGCTCTACATCAACCAGTTCGACGACGTGAAGCAGGTGACCTTCGGTTCTGACATCGGTATCAGTTGGAACCCGCTCGCCTCCTCCAAGCTCGGCTACCTCCTCGTGGGTGTCGCCCTGCAGAACGTGCTGCAGCCGGCTGTCGCTACCAGCGACGACGCTCCGGTAGTGGTGCTCTTCACGGAAAGCGAAGCTTACAAGATTCCCGCGAACCTGAACTTCTCCTTGTTCTATCGCGGTCTCAACAGGAGCCTCGAAGCGAAGATCGAAGCATCCCTCATCGACATCATGCACGACGATGCTGAAGGTGGCGAGGGCTTCAATCTCGAAACGAGCTTCACCTTGACCTACTACCTCTCTCCGCACTTGGGCGTGCGTGGCCGCTTCACCAAGGAAGGCTACTTCGTCGCCGGTGCGACTGTGAACGTGAAGGACGTGAGCATCTTCCGTTACCTCCAGCTGGACCTGGAAATGTCTCACGACGACCTCTACGCCAAGAAGAACCGTGGCTTCATCTGGGCCGTGAAGATTACTTCGCGCTTCGGTGACACCCGTGAAGAGAAAATCGGCGAAGAACGCTACCGTCGTTTGAAGATCGAACCTGAAAACGACTACCGCGCCGCTATGCGTCTGTACTTGAACCGTCAGTTCCTCGAAGCCGCCTATGCCTTCGGTAAGGTCCAGACCAAGTACCCCGCATTCCACCTCGTCGACCAGGCTGCGTTCTACAAGGCAAAGTCTTTCGAAAACCTCCGCATGCACAAGGCCGCCAAGGCCGTGTACGAAGACGCTATCAAGCGCTATCCGCAGAGCGACCAGAAGGCCAAGTACCACTTCCAGTTGATGAACATCGACTATAAGGAAGGCAAGTACACCGAAGCCATGAGCAAGTACCAGAACATTGCCCAGAAGTTCGGTGAAAGCGACGTGAAGGCTGACGCCGACTACGTTGCCGGCCAGATCAAGTTCGAACAGGGCCTCTACCAGGAATCTGTCGACCTGCTCGCCGCCATTCTTCCGGGTAACGCGAACTACTTCTACGCCCGTTACACCATGGGTATCGCTTACAGCCGCTTGGGCAAGTTCGAAGAAGCTGAAAACTGCTTCCGCGACATTACCGAGCAGCAGTACTCCAACCAGTCCGAACAGGACCTTCAGGATGCCGCCCGCGTGAAGCTCGGCCACCTCTACTTCTCCGGCGAGAAGGCTGACATTGCCGCCGCCGCCCAGATGTACGGCCAGGTGCAGGCAGGCTCCCCGGTGTACGACGAAGCTATGCTCGGTATCGCATGGTCGTTCCTCAAGGTGAACAAGCCGGACGACGCCATGAAACCTGCAAAGTGGATCATTTCTAACTTGCCGGAATCCTTCCTCGTGTCCGAAGCGTACCTCGTTCAGGGTTACTGCTACTTCATGAAGAAGGACTACAAGAACGCAGCTGCGTCCTTGGAACAGGCTGAAAAGAAGACCGAAAAGCCGGCTGTGTCTGTCGCCGCTCGCGATAGCGCCCGCCAGGCCTATGATGCCATGCAGGACGAATTCGACTCCGTCCAGATCAAGGCTCTCGACCTCGCTCGCCAGCTCCCCACTCCGCGTGTGGAAAGCAAGCGTGAAGCTCTGCGCCCGACTTTCGACAAGGCCAACCAGGCTATCGAAGATTACGCAGCGTTCACCCAGAGGGCTATCCAGAGTGACCGTTTCGAATCGAACCGCAAGCGCATCCTCGAAGATGCGGGCTTCACACTCGCTACTGTGAAGACCAAGATGGGCCAGGGCGCCGCTTCCTCCGAAGCCGCTCAGGAACTCGACGATTTGGAGGACCTGGAGTAATCCGGGGCCTCCCCTTTTATATGACTATATAGGTGGATAGAGAACGATGAAAAAAATCATTCTTGTCGCAGCGGTAGTTTGCTCCTTTATCGGGACCTCCTTCGCTGCATCGGATCCTTGTAAGGACAAGACCAACGAAGCGAAAAAAATGCTTGCCAAGTGCAAGTCCATCGGAAAGGGCAACTCTGGTTACGAACAGTGTGCCGGTTCCTATAAGGTTATCAAGAATCAGGCCGAACAGGCTTGCCGCTCTGGCGGCCTCGACGAAGAGGGCATGAAGAAGGCTATCCAGCAGTGGGAAAAGCTCGCCAAGGGTGAAACCTGTAAGGGCAAGCTTTCTGACCGCTGTGCCGGTGCTCTCCAGCAGCTTGGTCACTACCAGTTCATGCTCGAAGAAAAGCAGTTCCTGGATATCCAGGGCCAGTACGAAGAGGATGTGGCCTGGTGTGCCGACCGCGACAACAAGCCGGCCAAGTGTGCCAATATCGGCCAGTACCCGAAGGCTGACCACCAGAAGTCCTTGGGCTACTTCCTCGAGTACATCGACAAGTACCCGAAGGCCCCGAAGATTCCGGCGGTTCTCTATCAGGCTGCTGCCGTGCAGGAAGCGAGTGGTGAAGACGAGAAGGCCTTCAAGCTCCGCGACCGCTTGGTCAAGAACTTCCCGAACGACGGTCTCGTTCCGAAGGCTTGGCTCCGTATCGCCGAATACCACTTCATGAACCGCAAGTTCCGCGATGCTATCTCCGCCTACAAGAAGGTGACCGGCTTCGAGAACCTCACGGGTAAGGAAGCGGCTCTTGCCATGTACCACTTGGCAGAAGCGTACTACAACATTGCTGAATACGAAACCGCTGCTTACAAGTACTACGAATATATCATCGGCGCCGACAAGGGTAAATACCCCAACGACCTCCGCGCCGAAGCTATGGACTTCATGGCGGCCTCCTTCTCTGACCTTGAAGGTGGTGGTGTCGCCGAAGCTGAAGCCTTCCTCAAGGACAAGAAGGTTCCGTTCAAGGATTCCGTGTACTACCGCATTGGTATGAAGAACAAGGACCACGACCGTAACGAAGAAGCCGTCCAGTCCTTCAAGCGCTTGATGCAGATCAACCCGGACTACATCGACGCTCCGCTCGCCGATATTGCCATGATCGAAATCTTGCTCGTGCAGCAGAAGTTCGACGAAGCCCAGAACTACCGCTACGTTGTGGTGAAGCGCTACGACAAGAACTCCTCTTGGCGCAAGAAGAACACCAAGTATAAGGAATCCGTCGCGAACGCTGACAAGGCCATCCGCGGCGCTATGCTCGAAATTCCGCACTACCATCACCAGCAGGCTGCCAAGATCACCAAGGAAGGTGATATCGAAGGCGGTAAGAAGCGCTATGCCGAAGCTATCAAGGCTTACGAAGCATTCCTTACCCGTTACAAGAACGAACCGACTTGGGATGAATACACCGTTCATATCGACCTCGCTGCCGCCTACCAGGAAATGGGCCAGCATGCGAATGCCGCCAAGATGTTCAACTGGATCGTCGATACCGACACGACCCGTTATGGCCGTCGCGCTCTCGGTTCCGCTGCCCTCCTGAAGAAGGAAGAAGCTGCGTACAACGCCGTGCTCATGATGGACCAGGCTCGCGAAGCCGCCCTCAAGACCAAGGCCAATGGCGATACTATCAAGGCTTACAGCTTGCCCGAAACCAAGGCCTACTTTGCCCAGGTGGACAAGTACATGCAGAAGTTTGGCCAGAACAAGGAAGCCGCGGAACTCTCTTACAACGCCGCCCTCGTTCATTACAATGCCAAGCAGTTCAAGACCGCGGTTACGGTTCTTCGCGAACTCCGCCAGAAGTACCCGAACCACCAGTACATCTTGCTCATCAGCCAGATGCTTGCCAAGTCCCTCCTGGAATCCAACCAGCTGGATGAAGCTCTGGCCGAGTTCGAATGGCTGTTGAAGCAGTACACGCAGGTGAAGGCCACCAAGAACGACTCGATGGCCAAGGAAACCGAGAAGGCTATCGCATTCGTGCTCTACCAGATGGCTGAAAAGTCCGTGAAGGAAAAGCAGTACGAGAAGGGCGCCAACGCCTACCTCGCCCTCGTGAAGCGTTACCCGAAGGTCGAGATTGCCGACAAGGCCATCTTCGAAGCCGCTGCCGCTTTCGAAAGCGCGAACCAGTACACCAAGGCTGCCGAAACGTTCATGATTTTGCCCAAGCAGTACTCCAGCTCTCCGCTGACTGTTAAGGGCGTGCTTCGTGCAGCATCCGCCTACAAGAAGGACAACAAGCCGCAACTTGCTGCTACCACGTTCCTCTTCATCACGAACAACTTCCCGCAGGATTCCATGGCCTTCCAGGCTATCGGTTTCGCAGCGTCTGTCTACGACTCCATCCCGGATAAGAAGAACGCCGCTGTCACTTACGAACTTGCCTACAAGCGCTACCCGAAGAACGAGAAGACCCCGAGCTTCCTGTACAGCGCCTGCTTGAGCTACGACGAAGCCAAGATGACCGACGAAGCAATCCGCTGCTCCAAGGATCTCGTCCGCGACTACCCGAAGAGCACCTACGCTCTCGACGCCGCGTTCTCCATCCCGATGGCCTATGCTAACGCCAAGAAGTGGGACCTCGCCGCTACGGAATACCACAACTTCATCAAGATGTACCAGGAAGACAAGGAAAAGCTGATTGCCGCCTACATCGGTGCAGCCCGTGCCTACATGGAACTGAAGGAAGAAGACAAGGCTATTGCCGATTACGACGCTACCCTCAAGGCTTACGACAAGTACGGTTTGCAGATCAAGAACGCCGACCCGGGTATCCCGGCCGAAGCAGCCTTCTACATCGGCGAACACGAATTCCACAAGATGGACCCGATTATCTTGAAGGGTAAGGAAAAGGATAAGGCCAAGATCGTTAAGCAGTTGGTGGAAATCCTCCAGAAGGCTATGGGTCACTACTCCAAGTCTGCTGCCTACGCATCTGAAAAGTGGACCTTCCGTGCTACCAACAAGATGGGTATGCTCTTCGTGACTATGGCCGCCAAGATCCGCGAACAGGAAATGAACGCGAAGAAGGAAGAAGAGAAGTTTGCCGAACGTATTACCGTCGTGCAGCAGCTGCCGAGCTACTACGAACAGGCTCGCCCGATCTTCCAGAAGAACATCGACCTTGCCCGCGATCAGGGCTTCTACAACAAGGACGTGATCGAGGCTGAAGAAGGCTACATCGAAATGTTCTACCAGGGTTGCGCCGTGTTCGTCGAAGTGGCCGACGCGTTTGCTAACGCTCCGCTTCCGGACTCTGCCGCCATCGTTCAGGAATACATCTACGAAGAGATGGTGAAGGCCGACGCTATCGAAGCCGCTCACGAAGACCTCGAAGCCTACCGTGAAGAACTCCAGAACAAGTCGAACTCCGCTAAGGAACTCGCCGTTCCGCAGTGCGCTACCGGTATCAAGGCTTCCGCCCACTATGGTATCGACAACCAGTGGACCGCAAAGCTCTTCGAAACTCTGAAGTCTCTCGACGAATCCAACGAGGCTCTCTCCACCAAGATCGAAAAGTTTGACCCGTCGACTCTGTTCTCTGACCCGAGCTACTTCAAGACGAAGGCCCGTATCGAGCAGATCTCGAAGTCCGATGTCATGACACCGGAAGAAAGGATCAATACCTTCCGCGAAATCATCAAGGATGCGAAGGCCGAAAACGAAAAGTTGAAGGCCGAGCTTGCCGAACTCAAGAAGCAGCTGGCTGGAGCCCCCGCTCCGTCCGCCGAACCGGAACCGTCCATGGACGAACCCGCTGCCGAAGAGGCCCCGGCTCCGACACCTGCCAAGAAGAAGGCGGGCAAGAAGAAGGGCAAGAAGAAATAGCGGTAAAAACTATTTTACGGGGACCTTGTTCATAGGTTCCCCGTATTTTTAGGGTTTTAGGCGGGTTTCTTAGGCGGTAAATAAAGTTTTACTCCATAGACCCTCCAAAAACGCCCAAAAAAAAATAAATATGAACAAAGATTTCAAAAACAAACACAAAAACAACACTCTAAAGGAGTACTCTAATGTCTAAAATGCTTCAATCCTTCAGCCCTGAATCCGATGGTTGGCAGTTCATGTGGATCATCCTGGCTGTGTTCATCATCGGCCTCGGCATCTCCATCGAACGTATCATCTACATCATGGTGAAGAGCTCCAAGGGCCGCGCCAAGTTCCTCGCCGATTTCGGTAAGCTGATCAGCTCCCAGCAGTTCGACCAGGCTCTGAGCCTTGCCAATGCGACCAACCTCCCGGTTGCCCGCATCATGTCTGCCATCGTCAGCAACCGCGCCGGTGGCCGTGAAGGCATGCAGGCTGCTTGCGATGCCGTGTTCCTGACTGAAGCTCCGCGTCTGACTCGTTACATTAGCCTTGTTTCCGTGATGGCATCCATCTCCACGTTGCTCGGACTTATGGGTACGATTTACGGTCTGATCTACACCTTCGACGCTGTGGCTAACAAACCCGCTTCCGAACGTGCCAAGGCTCTTTCCGACGGTATCGCTATCGCTATGGGTACGACGCTTGAAGGACTTCTCTCCGCCGTGCCTCTTCTGGTCATCGTCGGCTTCCTCAACATGAACTCCGAACGCCTCATCCAGGAAATGGAAGAAAAGGGCCTCAAGATTATCAACTCCCTCGTCTAATTTACAGAGAGTTTAGTCTTTAAATGGAGTTTTAAAAAATGGCAAAAGAAATCAAGAAACCAGCAAAGCCTGATGAACCGGACCTGTTGCCGGCGATGGGCTTGTTCACTATTCTGATTCCTATGCTTCTCTCCATGGCTGCTTTCTCCAAGCTGGCAATTGTCCAGGTTAACCTGCCCGAGCGCAGTATGATTAACCCGAACGATGAAACGCCTCCGCCGGATGAGCAGGCTCTGAACTTGTCGCTCGCCATCACTAGCGAATATCTCGTTATCGGTGCGCGTGGCGGTTTCCAGCCGAACGTCTATTTCAAGGAAATGTGGACGTTCCGCTGCAAGTCCGATGCCAAGCTTATTACTCATGCCGTCGAGGATGTGAAGGCTGTAGTTGAAAGTGGACATGGCCCGAAGTGCAAGGACGGTAGCGAGATGGACAAAGAGAAGTATCTCTACGAAATCGAAGCTATCGAACTCTGGGCTATCCAGAAAGAATCTGAAGAGGATCCGGGTCGCGTGATTTGGGCTCTCTACTCGAACGGGGGTACCCCGGAAGAACCGGTCGCCGACAGCGCCTATGTTGACGGCAACAACAACTTCCTCGCCCTCCCGGGTGAAGGTGCCATGGGCCTCACCCCGCCGCCGGCTTTGAAGAAGCCCGCTGCAGGCACGGCTCTCGCTACCCTGACTCCGAACTCTGCCCGTACGCTCAAACCGGACGTGGCTGCTAAGAACCTCATTTACCCGCTGTCTGCATACGATCTGATCGCCAAGGATTTGATCGCTATCCATACGCAGTTCATCGACCTGGAAGACGTCGACAACATTATCATCGTGGCTAACGACGATACTCAGTTCGACAAGATCATCCAGCTCATGGACCGTTCCAAGGAAGCGGGCTTCAGCAAGATCAACCTTGCAAAGTTGGGAGGTTAATCATGGCTAGAAGAACTCGTAAATACGCTGACGACGTCCCGTTCTCGATTACCTCCATGATGGACATGATGACCATCATCCTGGTGTTCATGATCAAGAACATGGACGCTGAAGGTCAGCTCTTGACCCAGGCCGAAAACCTGATCCTTCCGGTGTCTACCTCCAAGGTCCAGCCGACCGAAGTCTCCTTGACTGTCGTGATCGATAAGGAATACGTGGTGGTTGACAATGAGAAAGTCGTGCCGACTCCGGACGTGCTTGCTCAGGAAGATCTCTGTGTTCAGCCTGTTCTCACTACCCTTTATGGGAAACGTAAGGCCGAAGTGGACCAGCACTTGCGTCAGGGCCTGCCTGCCGACGAAGCCGGTAGCGTGGTTGTCCAGATCGACAAGAGCATTCCGTACGACGCCATGTACAAGGTGATGGCTACCTGCGGTATCGCGGGCGTGCCGTCCTGCACATCTTCCGAAGGCGAAACCGGCTACGAGAAGATGAGCGGCTATACGAACGTTTCCTTTGCCGTTCTCGAGAAGAACGGAGGGGAGGAATAATCTATGGCTAAGAAAAATACTCCTGTAGATCCGTTAGTTGCGGCTCTTATGCCTGAATCTGACAAGAAGATGGCCACCATCGCCGGTGGTTCCGTCCTTGTCGCTCTTGCCCTTTCCTTCTGGGCCTCCATGTACGAAGTCGTCGTCGATGAAGTTATCTTCGACTCTTCCGAAGGCCCGGACCTGACCGCCCAGATGTCTATGGACGAGAAGAAGGAAGAAAAGAAGGAAGAGAAGAAGAAGGAAGAGCCCAAGAAGCCCCGCAAGAAGGCGGGTGGCGGCGGCAAGCCCCGTGGTAAGGGCCAGCCGAACGCTCCGCAGACTCGTGGCGTGCTCAAGCTCCTCACGGCTCAGACCAAGACTGCCAGTGCTGCTGCTTACGACCTCATGAAGAACCAGAAGTTCACCAAGGACATCGACAAGGTGCTCAAGGATGTGGCTGGTCTCCAGACGACGGGTAAGACCGTCCTCGGTGGTCGTCGCGGTAAGGCTGACGGCGGCTTCAACGAAGGTTATGCCGAAGGCGGCGCCGGTGGTATCGGTGACGGCCTCGCAGGCCTCTTCGGTGGTGGCGGCGGTGGTATTTCCACCAAGGCCAAGGGTAACATCAAGACCCCGTCTGCCCGCGATATCGACATGGGTGCCGGTGGCGGATCCCGTTCCGCTGCGGACATCATGAAGGTCGTGCGTCAGCGTACTCCGGGCCTCCGTCATATCTACAACAAGTTCCTGAAGAAGAAACCGGGATTCCAGGGCAAGGTTACCCTGAAGTTCACGATCGCTCCGGGTGGCGAAGTTATCAGCATTTCCATTGCTTCTTCCACTACCGGTTACGGCGAGTTTGATGCTCAGATCAAGAGCGCCGTCGGTAACTGGACGTTCAGCAAGGTGAAGTCCGGTAACACCACCGTAACGATTCCGTTTACCTTCTCCGAATAACGGAAAACCTGTTGAAAAAAAAGGCCACGCTAAAAAAGCGTGGCTTTTTTCATTTTTCTATTGCGTTTTTGAAATTTTTAATCTAACTTTATAGCAGAATTTCTAATAGGAGTCCTCAAATGAAGTTGAGATCAGCAATTGCCGTCGGCGCTGCTTTTGGTATTCTCGGGGTAGGTTCCGCTTTCGCTACCTTCGCCCGTATCGAATCCATGGGTAAAAACACTACCTACATTATGGATGATGTGAGCATTTTTGATAACCCTGCAAACATCAACCTCTACCCGAACTTCCTCATTGGTGGGTTCGGACCTTACACGCAGGATGTCGCTGCCGGGACGAACCAGGACCCGCAGCATCCGAACTTCGGTGGTATCTTCTCGCTCTCCCTCGGTGACGAGAACAATCCGGATCCGCGCCTTTCCATCGGTGGTCTCTTTGGCCGCGTAAACAACGAACTTGCACAGTTCCTTCCGAACCGCGTGGTCGGCGAGAATGGCCGCGACACTTCGAAGGTTCCTGAAACCGTGACGAACTTCGATGGCTTCTTGGGCTGGACGCTCTCCAACGGCGACGCCATGGGCTTGCACATCTACATCGCCCATCAGGACGGTGGCTACGAGACACCGAGCGGTGTCTACCAGGTCGATGCAAACGCCTATGCCTCTCTGGTGCAGGCGGACGCAGGCCTTAACATGCAGTTTGGCGCGAACATCGACTTCGAGTTCATGTTCGCTCTCGCTCGTATCCAGTTCGGCCCCGACCACAAGAACTTCTTCGATGACGGCAACTTCAGCTTCCTCGCCAAGTCCCGTGCGTTCTTCACGCTCGAGGCGATTGACGGCGAACTGGTACCCGCGGTTTCCGCTAAGTTCATCGAAGCTCCGGGCATCGACAACACGCATGCCCAGGTCGGCATGGGCATCAACGTCGCCCTCGACCGCGGTTTCTTCTGGATGGGCGTGGACTTCATCTGGGACCAGCTGAAGGCTCATGACTGGACATTCAACTACATCACCGGTGAAACTGTCTACAACTCCTACGACAACGACGATCCGGCTTGGGACAAGCGCCGCGAGATCGGTGGCATGATCAGCTTCGGTATCGAACGCAACATCTGGTGGGATTGGTTCGTGATTCGCGTTGGCGGTCAGAAGTCCATCCTTTACACGGATTGCAACCAGAACGAAAAGAACAAGGGCCGCTCTGGTGTCTGCACCGATGACGGCAACTTCTTCACTACGAACCCGCTTGGTAACGGCACTGCCAACGACCACGTGGGATTCGGCTTCGGCATCAACATCGAAGAAAAGCTGAAGATCGACGTGACCGTTGCTGAAGACCTGCTGTTCCGCAACCCGTTCCAGGGTGAAGGCCGCATCTTCTCGAGACTTGACGCTACCTACTCCTTCTAGTAGGCGAGGACAGGCTATTGAGGAACGCTCTCCATCGGGGAGCGTTTCTTTTTTATTTTTGGATTCATGAGATACTTGCCTCTACTGGTTTTGGCCTTTGCGCTGTTAGGTTGTTCCGAAAGGACGGAACGCATTGAGAACAAACTAAACGCCTATGTTCAGGAAGACCTGAAGTTCATCGTGGCGCAGACGATACATGCCTCTGGTGACAGGAGCGGGATTCTGGATACGCCCTACTACCGTGTGAAGGATTTCAGGCTGTTTGCAGGCGATACGGCGGCGGTCTATTCGGCATACGCCGAGGTGGACTTCTTCATTTATCAGGATATCAGCATGCACGAGAAACGCAAGTACCGCTACGACGCGCACGCACGCCAGTGGGACCGCTATTACAAGGCTCTCAAATACGGGCAGGATTCTCTTTCCGGCAAGGAAAAGCAGGAATAAAAAGTTTTATATTTTCCGCAGTAAGAAACACCTCTTCAAAGGATCACATTTTGTTCGGACTATTCTCCTGTGATATAGGAATCGACCTGGGCACCGCCAATACGCTGGTACACGTTGCAGGTCAGGGCATTGTCATTAACGAACCCACGGTGATTGCCGTGGACAGCAAGAACAACCGCGTGTCGGCGATTGGCTTCGAGGCCAAGAAGATGCTCGGTAGGACTCCGGGCGAGACTCGTGCCGTGCGCCCCATGCGCGATGGCGTGATTGCCGACTTTGAACTGGTGGAGACGCTTCTCCAGACGTTTATCAAGCGCGTGCAGAAGTACCCGCTGTGGATTGTGAAACCCCGCGTGGTGGTCGGTGTCCCGAGCGGTATTACCGAAGTGGAAACCCGCGCCGTTATCGATGCTGCGAAGCAGGCTGGCGCGAAGGAAGTCCACCTGGTTCACGAACCGATGGCAGCGGCTGTCGGTATGGGCATTCCTGTGGAAGACCCTGTGGGCAACATGATTGTGGATATTGGCGGCGGTACCTCCGATATCGCGGTGATTGCATTGAACCACACCGTCTGCAGCGCTTCCGTGCGCGTGGGCGGCGACGAGATGGACGAGGCGATTGTGCGTTACCTGCGCACGATGTACAACCTCCATGTGGGCGAGAGCACTGCCGAACAGATCAAGATCCAGATCGGTTCTGCAAGCCCGCTCGAGGAAGAACTTACCATGGAAGTCAAGGGCCACGACTTCATTGCCGGCATGCCGCGCACGATGACGATTTCGAGCACGGAAATCCGCGAAGCCCTGAACGAGCCTGTTACCGCGATTATCGAGGCGGTGAAGCAGGCGTTGAGCATTACGCTGGCCGAACTTTCTGCCGATATTTACGACAAGGGTATCATCATGACCGGCGGTGGCTCGCTGCTCCGCGGTTTCGATGAACGCATCCGCAAGGAGACGGGACTCTCGGTGAACGTGATTGACGAGGCGCTTACCTGCGTTTGCAAGGGCGCTGCACGCATTCTTGAGGACCTCGACAAGTACCGCCCCGTATTGGTAGCATCTTCCAATTAGGGTTGATTCTGCGTATCGATGCTTAGGGCGTTCCGCTTTATAGTCGAACTCTTTACTCAAAGGCATGGCGTTGTCGCTTTTGCCTTTTTCTTGCTTCTTGGCCTGTTGATGCGCGAGGCTCCTGTCACCGTGCGTGCAAGCATTGTGTCGACGGCGCTTTCTACGGTGTTCTATCCGGCACAGTTGGTTGTGTCTTCGGTGGGCGGCTACCGTTCGGTGGTTGCCGAAAACGAGCACCTGAAAGAGGAAAACGCGAGGCTGCGACAGGAAACGTATTACGCGAGCGAGGGCTTGCAGGAACTGACTCGACTGCACACGTTGGTCCGGTTCGATGACAAGTGGGATTACCCGATTGTGACGGCGCGCGTGGTGGGGCATAATCCGGGCAGGTTCCTTACGACGCTTGTGATAAACCGCGGTACGATGCAGGGCGTAAAGGAAAACATGCCGGTGTTCTCGATGAACGGCCTTGTCGGGAAAATCACGAAGGCGACAAGCACGCATTCGCGCGTGCAGCTCCTGGTGGACCCGAACCTTAAGTTGTCTGTGCTCGAGAAGAAGTCGCGCGTGGTGGGGTTCCTTGAATCTGTAGATGGACACCTGCTGACCGCGATGATTCCGTCGCATGCGGGCGTGGAAGTCGGCGATACGCTTATCACCTCGGGCCTCGGTGGCATATTCCCGAAGGGAATCCCGGTGGGAACCGTGAAGGCGGTGCGCAAGTCCGACCTGGATGTGATGCGTCAGATGGATGTTTCCCCGTTCCAGGAATTCACGGTGCTTGAGGAAGTGTTCGTGATGGAGAAAGAACCGGAATGGATTATCCAGGAGTTGCTCGATGAACAATAACTGGAAATGGATTGGTACTTTTATTTTGTTTGTAATCTGCTTTGTCTTGCAGACGACTGTCGCGCAGTGGCTTTCCATATTCGGCGCGGGTCCTGATTTCGTGCTGATTTTGATTGTGGCGATTGCCATAAAGCACGGGCCTGCGGCTGGTGTGCTGTGGGGATTCCTTGCGGGCTTTACGCAGGATGTCTACGCCCCGGTGGAATGGCTCGGCGCGAACACCATATCGCTTACGGTGCTCGGGTTTATCGTGGGGCAGCTCGAGGAGAGGTTCCTTACGCTCAACCTGCCTGCGAAAGTGGGCGTGCTCGGGTTTGGGTTCTTGCTCTGCGACATGATTTACTTTTTCTTCACGGGACTCGAGAAGGATGTGGTTACGAACCTGTTCTTCTCGAAGACGTTGCCGGAGTGCGCCTACACCATGGTTATCGGAGCCGTAGTGTTCCACTTGTCTGTCGGAAAAAAGAAGCGCCATGCTTAACATGTCGGACAACGACGGAATCCAGACGAGAAACTGGAACGTGCTGGTGTTCATGGCCGCCGTGGTCTTTCTGTTCTGTGTGCTGCTGGTGCGACTCTTTTGGCTGCAGTACGTAGATTACGAGGAAAACTTCCAGCGTTCCGAGAACAACCGCCTGCGCCGTGTAGTGCTGGTGGCGGAGCGAGGGTTCATTTACGACAGGAACGGCGAGGTGCTGGTGCGCAACCGCCCCTCGTACCAGATTGCGCTGCAGGCGCAGCAATTGCCCCGCAAGGATTCGGCGCGCGCGATTATCTTCAATCGGCTTTTAAATATCAAGGACAAGAACGGCGAGCGGATGTTCGATTCGCTTTCGCTCGACACGGCGTTCCAGAGGGCGCACTGGATAAAGAACCGCCCGATTCGCATTCTCGAGGATGCGTCGCCGGAGCAGGTGTCCATGATAGAGGAACATTCCTCGGAACTCCCGGGCGTGATTACCCAGATTGAATCCCGGCGCGACTACCCCTATGGCACGCTCGCGTCGCATGTGCTGGGATATACGAGCGAGATTTCGGAAGAGCAACTGAAGAAGCCCGAGTTCGCCGAGTATTCCCAGGGCGACCGCATTGGGCAGAAAGGGCTAGAGCAGGGTTACGATACCGAGTTCCGCGGCAAGAACGGCATGAAGCTCGTGGAAGTGAATGCGTCGGGTCGCGAGGTGGGGCAGCTGCGCGGCGTGGAGAGCAAGGCGCCCGTTCCGGGACTCCATCTGGTGTCTACGATAGACCTCAAGCTGCAGAAGGTTGCCGAGGAGGCGATTCCCGACAGCGTGAAGGGAGCGCTCGTGGCGATAGACCCGCGTAACGGCGAGATACTTGCGATGGTGAGTTCGCCGAGGCTGGACCCGAACATATTCTCGCTGAAGAAGCGCGAACGCAACAGGGGCTGGGCGCAGGTGGCGCTCGATTCCATGCGACCGCTTACCAACCGTGCAATCTCGGGCCTCTATACGCCGGCATCGGTGTTCAAGCTTGCGACTGCGGGCGCAGGGCTCGAGAACGGGATTCTCTCGGAGACGAAGTATTACCCCAAGCCGTGTACGGGCGGCTACCAGTACGGTGCGCGCTACCAGAAGTGCTGGGGGACGCACGGCAACCTGAACGTGGTACACGCGCTGCGCCTTTCGTGCGACGTGTTCTTCTACCAGGCGGGACTCGAAATAGACATGAACCGCATCAACGAGTTTGCGCGCCGCTTCGGCTACGGCGAGAAACCGCTGGGAATCGACATTCCTGGCGAGAAGGGCGGGTGGCTCCCGGATTCGGTGTCGTTTAACGAAAGGAACAAGAGGCTTGGTTGGCGATGGGCGCGCGGGCTTATTCTGAACCTCTCGATTGGGCAGGGGCAGCTTGTGTCTCCGCTGCAGCAGGCGGTATTCGTCGGGTCGCTTGCGACAAACAAGGGCGTGTACCGGCCGCATTTCATGAAGGAATTGCGCGACGACCAGGGGAACGTGGTGAGGAAGTTTGAACCCGAGATAGTGCGCCCCGGCAAGATGAAGCCGGAAACGCACAGGATTTTGCTTGCGGCGATGGACTCGGTGGTGAACCATCCGGGGGGCACGGGCAAGCGCGGCGCGCTCCCGGGTATCCGGGTGGGCGCGAAGACGGGTTCTGGCGAATGGAAGAAGGGCGAGAAGACGCATGCGTGGTATGCGGCGGTCGCACCGCTGTATGACCCGGAGATTGCTGTCGCCGTGATTCTCGAGGCGGCAGGCGGCGGCGGTGCGAAGGGCGCCCCTGTGGTGCGCAAGGTCATGATGGCGTATTTCGGGCTTGAGGAGGAAACCAAGAAATGAGCATGCGGCGTTTCCTTGAGAAGTCCATGAAGGTGGACTGGCTGTTCCTTGGGCTCACGATGGCGCTCATGGTGAGTGGCGTGTGCCTCGTGTACTCGGCGACGGCGAACAACGACGTGCCTTTCTACGAATCGTTCTGGTTCAAGCAGATTATATACTTCTGTGGCGGTTGCCTGCTTGCCGCGGGTATCGTGTTCCTGAAGATCGATTGGCTCAAGCGGATTACGGCCCCGATGTACGTTTTATCGCTGGTGCTGCTTTGCGTGGTGCTGTTTGTGGCGGGAGACGTGGTGAAGGGCGCCGGGCGCTGGATTGACCTCGGCTTCTTCAAGCTGCAGCCCTCCGAATTTGCAAAGATTGCCTACTTGCTCACGATATCGTACTGGCTTTCGCGCCATCCGGTGAGCCTCTACAAGGTAAAGACCTTCGTGGTGCCGGCCCTGTTGTTCATCGTGCCTTTCGCGCTGGTGCTCAAGCAGCCCGACCTGAGTACGGCGCTCGTGTTCATCGCGGTCACGTATGTCGCGTTCTTCTTTGCGGGCCTCACGCTTACCGACATGTTCCTGCTCGCAAGTCCGGTACTCTCGGTGCTGTTCTCGCATTCGCAGGCGCTGATGTTCCAGGTGCTGTGGGGGCTTTTAATCTGCGTTGTGGTGCTTGCGCTTGTGCGTCGCAGGCTCCCCAAGATACTTACGGTGTTTTTCCTTGCTGCAAATATCCTTGCGGGCTATGCGAGTACCATGGCGTGGAACATGCTCGAACCGCACCAGCAGAAGCGCGTGAACACGTTCCTCGACCCGGTGAGCGACCCGCTGGGCGATGGCTACCAGGTGTTGCAGTCCCTCACGGCGATAGGCTCGGGCGGCCTTACCGGCAAGGGGTTCGGGCTGGGCTCGCAGACGAACCTCGCGTTCTTGCCCGAGGAACACACGGACTTTATCTTCAGCGTGCTGGGTGAGCAGTTCGGCTTTGCGGGATGCCTCTTTATCCTAGTGCTGTACGCGCTGTTCCTGTGGCGCGCCAGTTCTACCTGCAGGCTGTATGCGGACCCCTTCATTACGCTCATTACCATGGGCGCCTGCACCATATTCCTGTTCCACATTGTCGTGAACATCGCGATGACCATCGGGCTTATGCCCGTGACGGGTCTCCCGCTTCCATTCCTCTCTTACGGCGGGTCGTTCGCCGTTACCTGCATGGTGCTTGTGGGAGGTATCCTCTGCATGCGCTTCCAGGGCGGTCGCCAATAAAAAAAGTAGTGATTTGGCTCATTTTTCCGTTGAAACCGTTTATATGTATAGGAGGACGGTTTCATTATGGAAATTATCCGTCGTTGTACAAATTTTCTTTTCGGTATGGAATGCCTGGGCTGCGGCAGGGCTTCCGAACGGTTGGACCCCTGGCTTTGCTCTGACTGCAGGGAGGAACTCTTGCGCGAGGCGCGCGCCTATTCGTTCCCGTCGCCCGATGCGATGAGCCTGTTCCCCATGAGGCCGCTGACGCGCAGGCTCGTGCATGCGCTCAAGTACCGGGGACTTTCGGGGATGGCTTCGTACCTAGTAAAGCGCTCTTCGGCGGTAGACGGGGGAGAGGTGGCGCAGAACATGGCCCTGCTCGCAAGGCCGTTCTACTTTGTCCCGGTGCCTCTGCACGCTTCGAGATACAGGGAGCGCGGTTACAACCAGGCGCAGAAGATTGCGGCGGCGCTAGCCACCTGCACGGGAGGCCGCGTGTGCAACTGGCTTTCGCGAACGAACTTCAGGGTGTCGCAGACCAAGCTTTCGCGCGAGGAGCGCAGCTACAATGTGGCGGGCGCGTTCGAACCGAACCTCCCGCGGCAAATGCCTGTGCGGGGGACCGTATTTGTGGTGGACGATGTGTACACGACGGGGGCGACTACGGGTTCTTGCGTATCGGCGCTTAGGCGCGGGATGGAACTTGACGTGAAGGTGTGCACGCTGCTCTACGACGAGCCTGTAACGGCGACGATGGACTTTGTGGCGGACCGCAGCAGGGAGTGGGATGTTTAGACGAGAGAACGGACCTGCGGTCCTGTAGACGAGAGACGAAAGATGGAATGCAAAAAAAAGAAAGACGATATTCTCTCGTCTTTCGTCTTTTTTAGCGGAGGAAGAGGGACTCGAACCCCCAAGCCTTACGGCGGCGGTTTTCAAGACCGCTGACTTACCAATTAGCCTATTCCTCCAATGGCGTCACCAACAATAAAAAAGTCTGGCGGTTTCGTCAATGCATTTTGGACGAAGGAGTTTTTGTGTGAAGAATTATTAACTAAATTTTGGACCATGGAGAATATAACGGAAAATACTGTGGTGGAGAACAAGCGGGTCCTGGACCTCCTGTTCTCTTACATGCCGAAAATCGCTGCGGAAAGGAAGATGGACAACCTGCTGGTGCTCATGGCCGACATGGGTCGCTCGCTTGTCCAGGCGGACCGCTGCTCCCTGTGGCTTACCGACGAGGAACACGGGGAACTCTGGACGAAGGTCGCTCATGGGGTGAACGAACTTCGTATTCCCATCGCGGCGGGCTTTGTGGGCTGGTCCGTGAGGAACGGCCAACCGCTGCTCATTCCCGATGCCTACCTTGACCCGAGGTTCGACCGCAGGAGCGACGAGAAGACGCACTACCGCACGACTTCCGTAATGACCGTGCCCCTGTTCGATTCCCAGGGAAAGGTGATGGGAGTTTTCCAGGCGATAAACAAGCAGGGCGATGAAACGTGCTTTTCGCCCCAGGACCTGGAGCGACTCTCGCTTACCGCCGTGTATTCCGCAAAGACTGTCGAGTCCGCCCGACTGACCTCGGAGGTCGAAGACTCCAAGGACGAACTCGAGGCTACCCAGGAGGAACTGATCCACATTCTGGGCGATGTGTCCGAATCCAGGAGCCGCGAGACGGGCGACCATATCCAGCGCGTTGCCGAAATTTCTTACAAGCTGGCGCAGTACTACGGCCTGCCCGATGACGAGGCTGAGCGTATCAGGCTTGCCGCCCCGATGCATGATCTGGGTAAGGTGGCCATACCCGATGCCATCCTGAACAAGCCGGGCAGGTTCACTGACGAAGAGTACGAGGTGATGAAGTCCCACGCCATCAAGGGCGAGGAGACTCTCCTGAAGTCCAAGCGCGAACTATTGCGCTTTGCGGCATCGCTTGCCGGCTCGCACCACGAGCGCTGGGACGGCAAGGGCTACCCGCGTGGCCTCAAGGGCGAGGAAATCCCGCTGGCGGGCCGTATTTGCGCCGTAGCCGACGTGCTGGACGCTCTCTCGAGCCCCAGATGCTACAAGCCCGCCTGGCCCGAGGAGAAGGTCAAGGAAGAATTCATCAAGCAGCGTGGTGCCCAGTTCCAGCCGGAACTCATCGACGTGCTCGTGGAACACTGGGAAGACATTTTCGAGTGCTTCCGCGAGGCGAGGGCGAGGGTGGCCGCAGCGGCAGTGTAGTAGTAGATAGCGACCGCTCGCGCTAGTATCGCTTTTTTGAACGGAACCGGGATAAACGGTTCCGTTTTTGTGACCGCTCGTTTGATTTTTGCACTGAAAAATGAAAAACCCCGGCTTTTGCCGGGGCTTTCGTGGTTCCGATTGGAGTTGAACCAACGACACGCGGATTTTCAGTCCACTGCTCTACCAACTGAGCTACAGAACCATTTGGTAAGCCAAAGATAGAAGAAAACGTGATTTCTGTCAAGGGTAAATAGAATATTACCGAAAAAATTTTGATTTTTGCTCATAATCTTCTAAATTTAAGGAAGGATGTTCGAAAGGGTGTGCGCGGGGCGGTGTCTCGCGGGCTTTAAACTTTTTTATAGGCTTGTATATGCGAACGAAATTCCAGATTAGGACTCTTCTTGCCGTCGGGGCTTTCTGTCTGGGCCTGAGCGCCTGTTCCGATGATCCCTCCTCAGAGATTGTCACTCCGCCGACATCTGGCGAATCGAGCAACACTTCCAGTTCTAGCGGTGGCTCTCAGGGTGGCGACAATCCGACATCTTCGACGGAAACATTGCCTGGTGATTCCGTGCGTACGATCGACGAGCACGGCGATACGGTTACGATATTCGTGTATGACACGGTTAGGACTCCTAAGGATACTTCGCTTCGCTGGGTGGGCAATTCGGCGCTTCGCATAACCGAAATTTCCCCGCTGAACCTTAGCTGGCTCGACGAGAGTGGCGATGATCCGGCATGGGTCGAAATCTATAACGCGAGCGATCAGGCGGCGAACCTGAAGGGCTACTCGCTCATCGAGAACACGAAGGCTCTTCGCAAGTGGGTGTTCGGAGACGAGCTCATCGCGGCGAAGTCTTTCCGCATTGTGTTCTGCGACAAGAAGAACATTCCCGAGGTCAAGGGATCGGACAACGGTGAATTCCACGTCCGTACCCACACTAACTGGAAGATGGAAAAGGACGGCGGCACGGTTTACCTTGTCGATGCGGACTATGGCATCCGCGACTCGGTCGCATTCCCGGAAATTACCGTGGGCGATATGAGCTGGGGTATCACCGATGGCGGCATCTGGAAGTATTTCGCGAAGCCGACTCCCGAAGCCCCGAACACCAATTCGACTGCGTACGACAACCTTGCCCCGACGCTTGACCTGAGCCAGTTGAAGGGCGGGTTCTACAACGAGCCCACGACAATCAATCCTCCGCAGCTTCCGAGCGGAGTGTCGCTGCGCTGCACCAAGGACGGTTCCCTGCCGACCAAGTCTTCCGAGGAATTCAAGAGCCCGATGACCATTGATCACAGTATGCCACTCCGTTGCTCCGCCTTCAAGGAGGGCGCGCTTACCACGCAGGTGGTGACCAAGACGTTCTTTATCGGTGAAACCGTGAGCATGCCCGTGGTGGCAGTGAGCGTCGACCCGAGCTTCTTCCATAAGGCCTACATCAAGACGGAAGCGAGCAGCCCTGATGCCGCTCCTTCGGGCCTCTACGAGGACCAGGAATTCCAGGTACACGTGGAATACTTCCCGAAGGGCAGTTCCTCTGACAAGGCTGCTTGGGGTATCGAGGCGGGTATCTCGCTGATGGGTGGTTGGAGTCGCCTGAACAACAAGAAGTCTGTGGCTATTACAATGCGCGAGGACTACGAGGACGGTCGCCTGCATTATCCGCTGTTCGATATCCGCAAGTCCGATTCCGTGTTCAAGGCGTTCAACCTGCGTAACAACGGTAACCGCTTTGTGAGCGACTACATTGCCGACGCCATGGCGGGCGAGGTTCTTGAAGGCAGTGGGGTGGATTACCAGCGCAGCCGCCAGGTGGTGGTGTTCTATAACGGCGAATACTACGGCATTCACGATATGCGCGAACGTTTCAACCGTGCCTACGTGCAGACGAACTACGGCATTGACGACAATACCGTGGAGATGGTGAAGCAGCTCGGCGGTCTTGACAAGATTGAGGCTAGCGGCAATGGCACTACTGAGAGCTACGTGTCCATGCTCAATTATGTGGGCAACAATGACATGAGCAATGCGGAAAATTATGCGATGGCAAAGACCAAGCTCGATGTGGGCAACTTTGCCGACTACATGATTGCCGAGATTTATTTCCACAACGGAGACTGGCCGAACAACAACGTGCGTGCCTGGAGCAGCCCGGAACAGCCGTGGAAGTTCATGGTCTACGACGTTGACCACGGATTTGACTGGATGTGGGGCGTGAACGGCGGTGAATTCTCCCAAGGCAACAATATGTTCGCCTGGATCAGGAAGGGTGGCGGAAACAAGCCTTGCAAGGATGTCGGTTGCTTTGCGAACCTCTACATCAGCCTCATCAAGAGTGCAGACTTCAAGCGCCTGTTCTTGAACCATACGGCCGTGATGTGGGAAAAGTACCTGAATGCGGAAAACTTTGCAAGGGTGATTGACCGTATGGTGGGGACTATACCGGAGAGCGAAATGCAACGCGACCTTGCCAAGTTCCATCAGGACGAGAAGTATTACTCTAATTCTTGCGGCAACGGCTTCAGCAAGACGGGTTCGTGCCTCAAGGAATGGACTCAGGCTCGCGACAGCAAGATTCTCCAGGAATACCAGGAAGAATTTGACGTAAGCAACATGGTCTCGATGACGATTTCTTCGAGCGGAAACGGTACCGTGCTGATGGATGGCATGAAGCTTCCCGGAAGTACGGCGACTTCGACCAAGTACACGGGCAAGTTCTTCAGCGGACTCCAGATGGAATTGACTGCTGTGGCTGCGAACGGAGCAGTGTTTGCCGGATGGTCCGACGGTTCTACCGACAACCCGCACCTGGTGACTATCGCCGAAGGCCAGACGATTTCTGCGACCTTCAAGTAATCGCTAGTTGTTGTGATGGATTTGCGCGGGCTATATGGCCCGCGTTTTTTTGTTGTGTGGGATATTTCTAAATTTGCGTGCATGAAAAGCCCTGTGCGCAAGATGTTCGACGGTATCGCGAACCGCTACGACTTTCTGAACCACTTCTTGAGTTGTGGTCAGGATATCTTGTGGCGGCGCAGTTGCTGCCGTGAATTGAAGAAGATGTGCCCGGGGAAACGCTTGCTGGACCTCTGCGGCGGTACGGGCGACTTTGTTGTGACCTACGAGAAGTTCAACGGCAGGCCCGATGTTGCCGTGCTCGGGGATTTTTCCTACGGTATGCTGAAGGGGGCGGCGGGCAAGAAAACCGCGGCGGTTCCCGTGCAGCTCGATGCGATGAAGATGCCCTTTGCGGATGGCGCGTTCGACGTAATCTTGAACGGGTTCGGGATGCGCAACTTGCCCGATGCGGAAGGTGGCCTGAAGGAATCGGCACGCGTGCTTAGCGATGGCGGATACCTGCAGGTGCTCGAATTTTTCTCCCCGCGCAACGTGTTCAACAAGTTCTTTTACAAGGTGCTGGCGCCGCTGTTTATACCGGTGCTGGGTGCGGTATTCAGTAAGCGCGATGCCTACGAGTACCTTGTGAATTCCGTGTTGCGTTTTTTGCCGGTAAGCGATTTTGTGGCATTAGCGGAGAAAAACGGATTTGAACTTGTCCACGTGAAGCCCTGCTTTTTCGGGGTGGCGTATAGGGTGCTGCTCCGCAAAACTGCTGGCGGATTGCCCGCGGGAGGTGCCGCGTGAGCCGCTATATCCTCGGAGTGACGGGCGCGAGCGGGGCGATTTACGCTGTGCGTATGGCGATGCACTTGAAGAAACTCGGGCACGAAGTTTCGCTTATCGTGACGGCGCCGGGCTGCGATGTGGTGAAGTTCGAAGGCCAGACGGCGCTTTTTGATTTTGCGGACAAGGTTTTCAATGTGGATGACTTCTTTGCGGAATGCGCGAGCGGTTCTGCCGACTATGCGGGCATGGCCGTGGTACCGTGTTCCATGGGGACGCTCGGCCGCATTGCGGCGGGGACTTCGGACAACCTGCTGGTGCGCAGCGCGGACGTGTGCCTCAAGGAGCGCCGCCCGCTGGTGATTGTCCCGCGGGAAATGCCCTACAATCTGATCCATATCGAGAACATGGAACGCGTGACTCGTGCGGGTGCAATTGTGGTACCTGCATCGCCGCAGTTCTATAGCAGGCCCGCGACCATCGAGGAACTGGTGGATACGGTTATCGCGAAGGTCCTGAAACACCTGGGGGCGGCTTCGGGTGAAGATTGTGCCGGAATCGTGAAACCGTGGGAAGGTTCCGCCGGCCAGGAAGTGCCTGCGGATGGCGCGGATGAACCCGCCGCATTGGGAGGCCCGCTGTGCTGAAGAAGATTCTTGAGTTCGGGCACATGGTGCGCTTTAGCCATTCGCTTTTCGCGATGCCTTTCGCGCTTGGTTCCATGTGGGTGGCGGCGAACGGTTTTCGCGATATGACCGCCGCAGAGACTGCGCGGATAGTGCTTCTGATTGTCGGCTGCATGGTGACCGCCCGCAACAGCGCGATGAGTTTCAACCGCATTGCCGACGCCGAGATAGATGCGAAGAACCCGCGCACTGCTGGGCGCCACCTGCCCGCGGGGCGCCTTTCGAAAAAATCGGTTATTGCGTTCCTCGCCATAAACGGCGTGCTGTTCGTGCTGTTCGCCTTCCTGTTGCAGCCACTTGCCGGCCTGCTTGCGCTCCCCGTGTGGCTGCTTCTGCTTTCGTATTCGTACTGGAAACGCTTCAGCTGGCTTTGCCACTGGTTCCTGGGTTTTGCGATAGGGATGAGCCCGCTTGGTGCCTGGATTGCCATCCGGGGCGAATTTGCGGTGTTCCCGATATTCCTGCTGGTGATTCTCATGCTCTGGATGGGCGGCTTCGACATCATCTATGCCACGCAGGATGAAGAAATCGACCGTGCGATGGGCCTGCATTCGGTGCCCGCGCGCTTTGGCCGCAAGCGCGCCTTGCAGATAGCGTTCTGGAGCCATGTCGCGATGCTTCTGCTCTGTGTGGCGTTCGGTATTTTCTGGGGCATGGGCGCGCCCTGGTGGGTGGTGACCGGGCTCATGACTGCCGCTGTCCTATATATTCACCTATTCCGAAAATCAGATGACCTTGACGCTATGAACCGCGATTTCTTCTTGGCGAATGTCGCCATCAGCGTGCTCGTGATGGCAGGGCTCATCGTGTGGATTTGCATGGGAGGTAACGTCAATGTCCTTTATTAAGAGACCGGACGGAAAGTTTACAACCGAAGACAAGATCAAGATGTTCCAGCAGATGGGAACCGTGGGTGCAGTGATTGCGCTCGTGTTCGTTGTCCTGATTGAATCGGGAATTGCCGGAGAAAAGACTCCGCTTGCAGAAATGGGACTCACCGCGATGATCGTGGTGCTCGCCGTCTCGCTCATCGGGAGCATGTTCTTCAAGCACAAGCTGAAGTAAGTGCTGTAGAGCTGCTTGTCCCGTTCATTTTAGATTTCCAGGTCGGCGGAGTAGACTGTTTCAATTGAACCGTCGTCGCATTCGAATAGCAGGCTGCCATCGTCACGCATATCGGCGATGCGGCCTGTTTTCTTTTGTGCGCCTGTGCCGCTATCTCGGTTTTCGTCGGTACAGTGGTTGTTTACCACAATGGTGCCGCGCGCGCCGATAAACTGGTCCATCTTGCGCCAGGCTTCGACCCAGGGGCGGATGCCGAAGGCGCGGAACTGCCCGATGGCGCGTTCCAGGTTCGCGATAAGCAGCTGCAAGAGTTTTTCGCGGTTGACATTCTGCCCGCAGATGTCCTTGAGCGTGGTGACGGCACGCCCGATGCTTGCGTAGTCGCTTGCACTGCTGTTCACGTTGATGCCGACCCCCATGCTGATTGCCGGCATGCTTTTTGCCGCAGTAAAAGACTGTGCGGCCTGCTCGGCAGGAAATTTTATATAAACTAATTCCGCGAGAATTCCGCAGAACTTGCTCTTGCCGCAGAGGATGTCGTTGGGCCACTTGACAGAAATTTTCCCGAGCGTGGGGTCGGCAGTGCCGGAAATTTTGGTGTCTTGTTGCAGCGCCCTGAAAATCTCGGCGAAAGTAAGCGATGCGATTTGCGTGATTTGCGGGGCCTGCGCAAGCGCGATCCCGTCGAGCGGTATAAGGATATTGAAGTAGATGTTCTTGCCGGCGGGGGAGACCCATGTGCGTTCGTGGCGCCCGCGCCCTGCGCTCTGCGTATCGGCGACAATCAGCGTGCCCGGAGCAATCTCGCCTGCGGAGGCGCAGGCCTTCATCAGGCTGTGCGTGCTGTCGAGAGAATTGTGGAGAATTGCCGGCGCATCGCCAAACCCCGTAAGGTGCCAGTCTCCAAATTTTGCTTCGGGAGAAAACATATTGAATCTTATACTAGATTCTTCGACTTCGCTCAGAATGACACGCTGGTAAAAATCATTCTTCTTCGTCTTTCTGTTCCTGCAGTTCCTTGAGCGCCTCTTCGGGGAATATCGCGAAGAAGTCGCGCTTGCGGTCTTCGAAGAGCTGCAGCATGCGTTCCTGCTCGAACTGCTCGCGGTCGATGTTCTGCATGAAGAATTCGTCGCGGGCGAAGTCGCGGGTCGTCATCATCTTCTTCAGGTCGTCAGAGATGTCCATGCGGTCCCAGAGGATGTAGTACGATTGCACATCCAGGCTTCCGAAAATGTCGACGTTCAACTTGATGGAATTGCTCTTGCTGGAGTCGACGAGCTCGACCCTGGTCTCTCGCTTTTCGGGGCGGAAAATCTGGGCATCGCTCACGCCTTTCGAGAGGTCCTGCGGGGGCTCCTCGGCAAATACACCTATGGCAACTGCACACAGGATGGTGCAGGCGAGGGCGAGCGATTTATGTGTATTCCCGAAATCCATGACCACAATATAACATCATTTAGGATAAAAGAAAAGTTTTTTGTTCCCGCCTGTGATAAAAATCGCAATTTTGCCTTGCTATACGGCCAGGGGCATCCAGGGTTTCACCACGTCGATGGACTTGAGGAGGCCCTGCCTGTTCCTTCGGATGGCAGCTGCGGCAATCATCGCCCCGTTATCCGTGCTGAGGCTCCTGTCGGGAATGCAGAATCGGATGGAATGCCTGCTGCAGTAATCCTGCAGGCGGTTTCTGAGCCATGCGTTCGCGCTGACACCCCCGCCTACGACAAGCGTCTTCATGCGGGTTTTCTTGAGCGCGTTTATTGTCTTCTCGACGAGGCTCCCTACGATGGCGTCTTCGAGCGAGGCGCAGATATCCCCCAGGTTCTTCTGGATGTATTCCGGGTCGTGCGTCTCGGTGTAGCGCAGCACGGCGGTCTTGAGCCCGCTGAACGAAAACTCGCAGTTGTCGTGCGAATGGAGCGCCCTCGGGAACTCGACGAACTTGCGGTTGCCGTTAAGACCTAGTTTGCTGATGGTCGCCCCTGCGGGGTACTTGAGCCCGAGAAGTTTCCCGCACTTGTCGAATGCCTCGCCTGCGGCGTCGTCGCGAGTGCGGCCGATGCTTGTGTACTTGAATCCGGGTTCTTCCATCACGAGTTCCGTGTGCCCGCCCGATACGGTGAGCGTGAGGAACGGGGGCTCGATGTCGGGGCTAGATAGCCACGCGGCGGCGAGGTGCCCTTCCAGGTGGTTGATTCCGTAAGCCGGGATGTTCAAGTCGCGTGCGAGTCCCTTGGCAAAGCTTGCCCCAACAAGCAGCGGTCCCATGAGGCCCGGACCAGTAGTGAATGCGATGGCGTCGATGTCCTTGAGTTCTATGCCTGCTTGCTTGACTGCTTCATCGGCGATGGGGGCTATTTTTTGCAGGTGCGCGCGTGCCGCGATTTCGGGAACGACTCCTCCGTAGAGGGCGTGCTCGTCTATCTGGCTGTAGAGCGGGTTTGAGAGAACCTTGAGCGGTTCGTCCTGCAACACGGCGCAGGCGGTCTCGTCGCAGCTGGATTCGATTCCGAGCCAGATCATTCGAGAGCTCCCTCGGAGTCATCGTCAAGCGAGTCGGCTACGGCCTGTACCGATTCTTTTTTGATGTCCTGTAGCGAAACTTTGTCGGGCGAGAGCTGGATTGCCTTGATGGACATCTCGCGGTTTACGCCCGAGGGCAGCAGGAGCTTGATTGTCGGAGTGAGGCTGTCGACATCCTCGATCTGGAACCTGTTGAATTCCACGAACAGTTCGATGTTCCCGTTGCCGATGGAATCAAGCGTGCCTTCGCCGCCGGTAATTTCGACGGAAACGCTTGCCGGGTTCAGCTTGTACGATTCGTGGTCGAATATGCCTATTAGCTGTACGGGTATTTCGCGGAAGAACTTCTTGCCGATTTTCTGGATGTTCACGGATATGCTTGTGATGGAGTCGCCCGGGGAGACATGTGCCGGGAACTGGCTGAAGTCAAGCGGGATGGAATAGGTGGTATCGTGCTCAAGCGAACTGAATGCAACGGAGTCGGTCGGGATCTCTATGATGCGCGTGATGACGTTCCTTGCCCCAGAGACGGTAATGAAGTCGGGGTTGAGCTTGGGCTCGTCGGTAAGCAGGTAGCCCGTGGCGGCTTCGAAGGTAGCCATGTAATGTATAGGTACGCTGCGCTCGATTCGCGTATCCAGGTCGAGGTCGATAAACAGGAGCTGGTTGTCGGGCTCGATGAACTTGATGTTCGAAAATCCGGGAGCGGAAAAATTCTTTTCGCCGATATGCCTGCGCGTGGCTCCCAGTTCGGCATCCTGCAGGTCCACGATGATGGCAGCGGCCGTGGTGTCGCCGTTCAGTATCTTGGAACGCAGGCGCATGAGGTCGAACGGTTCGCCTTCCAGGGTGACGCGCATCGTGTGCGGGGGCTTCGAGGCGATGGCCAACATTTCGGGGAGTTTCACGAGGCGCACGGGAATGTCCAGGTCAACCTTGAACGTGTTGAGCGACACTACGTAGAGCCATAGTGCTATCCCGAAGATGAACGCCGTAATCTTTAATGCGATATGTTTCATAGATGCCCCGTGAAGCATTGAAAATTTAGTTATATTCAACGCGTGTTCGGACAACTCGGGTATCTAATATCGGAATCTTTTCGCGGATGGAAGCAGCACCGTACGGTCATATTGCCTTCGCTCTTGACCATTTTCCTGTGTTCGCTCCTCCTTGCGACTTCCCTCACCGTCCTCGGGGGTGTATTCCGCGTGCTTTCCGTGGAAAGTTCGCTCTATACGGTCGAGGCGTTCTTGCCCGAGAGCGTATCCGAGGATTCCGTACATGCGGTAAGGCAGAGGCTCGTGCATTTCAGAGGCGTGGACAGCGTGGAGTTCGTGAGCGCCGATTCCGCGCTGGCCGACTTCCGCAGGCATTTCTCGGGCGAGATGCTCGACCTTGTGGAAGAGAACCCCATACCGCCCTTCTTTCGCATTTCGCTCGCTCCTGTGAACCAGAATCCGGCCGACCTCACGGAATTTATTTCTGCCCTTTCGCGTACGGGCTATTTCGAGGAGGTGCAGGCCCCGGTGGACTGGGCGACCCGCGTGTCGGAATGGAAATTCCGGATGGTGTTCTGGCCCGTGTGCCTGAGCCTGCTGTTGCTCGTGACGCTCTCGCTTATTATCTGCAACTCGGTACGTCTTTCACTCCTTTCCCGCAAGTTGCTGGTCGAAAACATGAAGTACGCCGGCGGAAGCCCGTTCTTCATCGAGTTCCCGTTCGTGCTCGAGGGCATGATGCAGGGCTTTGTCGGGAGCGGGCTTGCGGTAACGCTCCTTCTTTTGGTGATTGAATCCATTGCGCGGGCGATTCCCCTGGTGGGCGAAAACATCGGGGGGCTGTGGGCCCTTCTCAGCCTTGTGGTGTGTATGGTCACGCTTATCTCGGCGTATTTCAGCTACCGCACCGTCCAGGAATTCCTGCTTGCAAAACGGAGCGAACGGGAATAAGCCATGCATTTGCTGGTAGTCTTGCTTTGCCTGTTTGTTGGCCTTGCGGGTGCGGCTCCGAAAAAGACGGATGCCCAAATCCGGGAACAGCGCAGTGCCCTCAAGAAACTCGAGTCCGACCTCGCGAAAAAGCGCGAGGAACTGGTTCTTCTCGAAACCGAAGAGAAGGGCGTACTGAACACGATTTCCCTTTTGGACCAGAACCTGAACCAGACGCGCGTCTATATCACCGAACTTTCCAAGAACGAACGCCTGGTACAGCAGGCGGTGGAACAGCTCAAGCACGATATCGACTCGCTTGACAATAGAATCCATGAGCGCAAGGTTGCCATGAAGGTGCGCATCCGCAAGCTGTACGTGAACGGGCGCTACAGCGAGGCCGAGGTGCTGTACAGGCTCTTGTCGCGGGAAGGGAACCCGAGACGGCAGGCGTACTGGGTCCACCACGTGCTGAACGAGGACCGCATCCAGGTGGAAACCCTTACGGCGATGGTCTCGGAACGCGACGAGAAGAAGCGCGAGGCCGAGGAACACCTCGTGGAACTGAACAGCCTGCGCGAGAAGAAGTCCAGGGAAGAGAAGGGCCTTGTAAGCCAGATGGGCAACCAGGAAAAGATGCTCATGAGCCTCAAACACGACAAGGCGATGCAGCAGCGGGCCCTGCAGGAATTCGAGCGAAACCAGAAGGTGATGCAGGCGCTTATCGCAAAACTCGAGGCCAAGCGCAAGAAGGAACTCGAGGAGGCGAAGAAGGCAGAAGAAAAACGCAAGGCCGAGGCCGCCCGCAAGAAGAAACAGAAGGAGAAGGAAAAAGAGAAGAAGATTGTGGAAAAGCCCAAGAAGACCATCGCGGGCTCGGTCAAGGGGCCGAAGTGCATGCCGCTCGAAGGCGAAATTATCAGCCAGTACGGTCTGCAGGAACATCCGGTGCTGCATATCACCACGCGCAACCTCGGTGTGGAAATTCGCGGCAAGAGGGGTTCTGCCATCCGGGCCGCGGCGCCGGGAACCGTCGTGATGGTTGCAGAAATCGACGGGCGCGGGCCCTCCGTGATTATCGAACACGAGGGGGGAACGTATTCCGTGTACGGCCACCTGCGCTCCATTCGCGTGCAGGAGGGCAAACAGGTGCGTAATTGCGAAGAAATTGGCGAGGCGGGCGATATCGCAAGCCTAAATGGAATTAAATTGTACTTTCAAGTTAGCGAGGGCACCCAGACGGTGGATCCGCTACAATGGTTGAAGACTAAATGATCAAGTATCGCATAAATGGTCCCGCATCGCAGGAACGTCAGCGCATCCGCCTGATGGCGGCACTGTGCGAGAACCGGTTCCCGCAGGCGGTGGTCATAGACGGTACTCCGGGAATAGGCAAGAAGGCGCTTGCCATGGAACTCTCGAAGGCGCTCCAGTGTACCGACATGTTCGAACGCCCGTGCGGGCACTGCTTTGGCTGCAAGATGGCCGCCGACCCGGGTGCTGCCGACAACTGGGTTTTCCCGCTTACGGCCGCCGAGGCGCAGACCAAGTCCGCAGACGAGGTGAAGGCGGGTAGCCGCGCAAAGACCCTCCAAGACATCAAGCAGGAATACATCGAGAAGATTGTGGAAAATCCCTACCGCACCGACGTGTTCGATGCGGGTGCGGAAATATCGGTGAACCTTATCCGAACCATGAAGTCGACATTCGCGATGCGTGGCGACCGTACCCGTGTGGTCATTGTCGCGGAGGCGGACCGCATGAACGATGCCGCTTCGAATGCGTTCCTCAAGACTCTCGAGGAAGTCCCTCCCGATACGTACTTCCTGCTCACGGCTTCTTCGCGCGAGAGGCTGCTCCAGACTATCCGTTCCCGTTGCCTGGCAATACACTTGCCGTCGCTGACCGATGCCGAGGTGAAGGAGGAAACGCTTCGCACGCTGGGCGACGATGCCGACGAGGATAGTGTTTCTCGCGATGTGATTGGACTTTCGCTCGGGTCTCCCGGCAAGGCGTTTTTCTATCTGGACAACGCGAAGGAACTTTGCGCACTCGCCTCGGATTTCGTGGTGAAGAGCATCAGGAACGACTACAGCGGTCTTTTTGAGCAACTTTCCGAGAAGGACCTGACCGAGGTCTCGGAAGCGAACGGCTTTTTGGAAGTGCTTTCGTTCCTCATCGCCGATATCCTGCGCAAGCAGTCCGGAGCGGCAGTGCGGATGCCCGATACCATGGCATCTCTCGATATGGAGGCCTACCCCCGTATCGATGCCGATGCGCTCGAGATGGCGCTAGCCACCGTGCAAGAAACTATGGAAAGGATAGCGAGCCGCCGCAGTTCTACGATGATGTGCCTGCAGTCGCTCGCCATAAAGCTTTTCGAGGGTTACAAGTAATGAACGATACCGTAGCTTCGACGCTTGCGCGGGAACTGGAAATCCCGCATCTGGTCGCGAGGCTTCTCGTATCCAGAGGGATCCGTACCGCATCTGCGGCAAACCGGATTCTGGACGACGGCTGCGGTGCGGAACTTTCTCCCTGGCTCATGAAGGGCATGGAAGATGCTGTGCGCTGGATTCTCGATGTCCGCGAGAAAAAGGAAAAGGTTTTCATTTTCGGCGACTACGACCTGGACGGCATGACCTCGGTGACGCTCCTCTCCAGGAGTTTCGCGCGGATTGGCATTGAGTCTGACTGGAGACTCCCGAACCGCTTTGGCGATGGCTACGGGCTTTCTATTGCCGCGGTAGATGAAATGTACGGTGCCGGAGCGCGCAACCTGGTGACCGTCGATACGGGAATTACGGCGAATGCAGAAATTGCCTACGCCAAGGAACTCGGGATGTCGGTGATGGTCATGGACCACCACCAGCCCTCGGGTGATGCGCTCCCTCCGTGCGACGTGCTGCTCGACCCGCACCAGCAGGGTGACATGTACCCGAACCCTGAATTGTGCGGGGTAGGGGTTTCTTACAAGTTTATATGTGCGCTGTACGAACGGCTCGGGATTCCCGCCCCCAAGGAAATGCTCGACCTCGTTGCCTTGGGTACGCTTGCCGACCTAGTGCAGATGACTCCCGAGAACAGGTTCTTTACCAAGACGGGACTCTCTAGGCTCCAGAACAGCCAGTTGCCCGGAGTGCAGTCGCTGTATTCCTCGCTCATGAAACCGGGAAGTTCGGTCGGCGGCATTGACGTGATGTACAAGATTGCGCCACTCCTGAATGCGCCCGGCCGCATGGAGAAGCCTGACCCTGCACTCAAGTTGCTCATGTGTACCGACATGGCGAGCGCCCCGACGCTCATGGCGGAACTCAAGGAGTGGAACGCGCAGCGCAAGGCGAAAGAAGCCGAGATTACCGACATGGCGCTCGAACGCGTGAAGGAAATCTACGGCGACAAAATCCCGAAGGTACTTGTGGTGGACGGTGCCGGCTGGCATGTGGGCGTTATCGGGATTGTGTCTGCCAAGCTTGCACAGGAATTTTGCCGCCCGACGGCGGTGCTCTCGATAGACGACGGAATTGCGCATGCGAGTGCGCGCGCCGTGCCCGGGTTCAACTGGCACAAGGCGCTGTTCGAATGCCGCGACCTGTTCGAACGCTGGGGCGGGCACGCGAACGCCGCGGGATTCTCCCTTGCGCAAGACAAGATACCGGAATTGCGCCGACGCCTGGATGCCTCCGCCGCAGAGCAGGGCTATACCGGCGAAAGTTTCGAAGTGGTTGAGGAACATCCCTACGACATCGTGGTGGCTTTAAACGAGCTCATTGTGGAACGGAACCGCAACCGCATAGAAAAGACGGTGCTCGACTATTTCGACAAGATGGAGCCGTTCGGCGGGAACTTCCCGTATCCCGTGTTCCGCTCCGAGGGTGTTACAGTCCACAGGGTGAAGGAATTGCGTGGAGGCCACCTGCAGATGGAAGTGTCGCAGGCGGGCAGCCCCGCATTTTCGGCCATCGCGTTTGGGCTCCACAAGATGAAACCGCTCCTCAGTTCTTCGCGCAAGGTTTCCATCGTGTTCGAACCCACGTGGAACTACTTCAATAACAAGAAGACAATCCAGCTTTGCGTCAAGGCCATCGAGTAGGCGTTATGCGCAAACTGCTCCCTTACGTTTTTTCGTTTCTCGTGGTTGCCGCTGCGGCGGTACTTCTTTTTTATACCGGCATGAAAAATTCACTTGCGGCCGCGGTTGTGGAACCGCCTGCAGAAGAAGCCCCAGCTCCCGAGGAACCGCGCACCTTTACCGGGCGCGTCGTGATGCCCGACGAAGAAAGCATACTCGTGCTCGAGAACAGCGCGGACCGTGATATCGCAAAAATTGTGACGTATCTCTCGGGGCGTGCGGCTGGCCTGCACTGGCTTGCCCGTCCGTACTTCAAGAATCACAAGAGTGCGGAGGATGTGATTGTGGGCGTGCGCATGACCATCGATTCGCTCGGGCGCATTGCCTGCAACGAGATCGAGTACACGAACGCCGAGGACGAGAGCCTCAAGGAAGCCCTGCAGAGGCATATCGAATACTACTGGCTGTACAGGAAAAGCGAGTCGGGCAAGACCGAACTCTGGGTCCCCATAATCTTTCGCGCTGTATATTAACTTAGGGCGGGCATACGCACGGCTAGCCCTCCCTAAGACCCTCCCGACGCGCACATAATCGCCTAGGATAGGATTGTTATTTTAGGACGGTGGCGATTAAGTGCACGGGCGCCTGTCGGCGCGTTTAGCCCTTCAGTATTTTCAGCAACTGTTCCGCGCGCTTCTCGATGAGGATGAACGCCTCGAACATGCGGGCCTCGCGCCACTTGGTCAGGTACTTGTTGCGCCATTCCACGGCGACAAGGTCGGGCGCTTCTTTCGCGTCCTCGTTACGGTACCACACCTCTTTCGTGATTTCCTTGATCATGTCGCCCATTTCGGCGGCGGGCTGCAGGCTTCCCTTGCACAGCAAAAGGGCGCGCAGGTTATCGAGCAGAACTTCGTCGGAGGGGTTTTCCGAGTCGTCGCGTGCACAGTCCCAGATTTCGCCGCGGTGGCGTTCAGTCCAGCCCATCAGATGTTTTTCGGTACGTTCGAGTTCGCCTTTCGCGAGTTTTTCCTCTACCGCCTCGCGCGGGTAGTAGATGCTGTTCGGGTAAAATTCGATCATGTCTTTTCCAAAAGTTAATGCCCGGGGCGGGACTTGAACCCGCACGAGGTTGCCCCCAAGGGATTTTAAGTCCCCAGTGTCTACCATTCCACCACCTGGGCAGGTGTGCACGCCAAATATAGGAAATTTAGGCCGAAAATCCCCGTTTGTTGTCTTTTTGTCAAGGCAAATTCGCCTGTGGGTTAATAAAAGTGAACCTTTTCGCAAAAAAATTGCTAGATTAATGAGCATGAAACACTTAGCTCTTATTCCGATAGCCTTTGCGCTCGCTTTCGGCTCGGCTTTTGCCGCCGACGACAACTACACCCAGTTCAAGGAACAGCTCGCCTCGCTCCGCGACAGTTACGCTTCGGCCCTGAACATGGCCATGGAAGATGCCATGGACGGCGACCCTGCAGGTTGGTTCAAGGCCCGCAACGAAGGGCTCGATGCCGACTGGGACGACCTGGAATTCGAGCCTCCCACGCTTTCCCTCTTCTCTATCGAGGAAATCCCCTACGGCTACAAGATTTCGGGCAGCAACCACGACTATCAGCTCAATGCCGAGATTTTCGTCTGGACCCGCAATACCGATATCCAGTACACGATTACCTACCTCCCGGGCACGAGCGAATCTGCCAAGGAGATTGCGAAGGAAGTGTTCCAGAACGAACAGTCCGACTACCCGTCCAAGTGCGCAAAGGGCGCTGTGACCTGCTATAACGGCAAGTCCACCTTCGGTGAGCTCAAGAAAGGCAAGAAAAAGAAGAAATAGCCGTTTTTTGGCTGTCGTTGTCTGCGATGCATCTGTATTTTTTGCCGGGATTTTGGTCCCGGCTTTTTTGCATGGTTTGCTCTTCTGTTCTTTTTATTATACATTTACTACGTATATTAAAAACAGGAGATTCCGTATGGCGAGGAATTCTACCCTATTGAAAGCGTTTGTCGCGCTGTCGGCATTTTTTGTTGCTGCCCCTTGGGCTGCAGACATCAGCGAGATTGCCGAGGGCGAATCTACGAGCGCCTACTGCGTAAAGCAGATCGGCGATGAAGACGGCTCGTATATAGAACTGTCCCAGAAGTCCTCGAATGCATCGGGCCAGGGCGAACAGTGCTATGAATGGTGGTACACGCAAGATGGCTCTCCGTCGGTATACTCCGCACTGCGGGAATTATTCCGGGCCAATTACCCGCCCTCTGTGGTGATGCTTACGTCGGATCTGTCTTTTGGCGGATACGACGGCAGCCGCTGCGCTAGTGGGGCCAATGCGTACCATCCGTTCGATTTCGGCACGGAAGAAGGCGTTACGCTGTCGAGTTACGGGGATTCTCCGTATACGATAAAAAACTTGTGTTACCAGGGAGGCGCTTCCGAGGCATCCTTTAGTGGGAATCTTTTCACTTCCATAGTAAATGTCAGCTTTGATAGCCTGCACCTGGAATCGCAGACTTCCGCGGGGCTGTTTTCTTTTAATGTAGAAACTGCGAATGTCATGAAGGTGCGTGTAAGCCATTCTGTCGTAATGGCTCCTGTGGCGGGAACCTTGGCCGGGGCCATAGGGTCCATTACCGTAAGTGATTTCAGCGGGAAATCAATAACGGTCAATGCCATTCCGGAATATGACGATGGCGAGTCGTTCTCTACAAACGAAGTGAGTATCGGAAGCCTGGTGGGGTATTGCTCCTCGTTGAACGTGGTGACTACAAGAATTGATTCTGTCAATGTTCTGTACCAGCCTGTATCGGGTAGGAGCTACCTTGACGCGGCTCTCCCCGATGGAAACGCGTATGTGGGGGGCCTTGTTGGTAGCGTGGCCAGCATCGAAGGTGTCGATTTGGACAAAATGGCGGTACTGCATCAGGTCGGTCTCGAGAACATGGAGATTGTAAACGATGCGGATGGTGATGGCGTGAACCACGTGGGAGGACTTTTCGGTAGAATGGAAGGTTCGTACCTGTCGGTAATGAGGACCTATACTGTAGGCGATATCCTTTGCACTTCCGAAAGCTGCGTGCAGGGCTATGGTGCGGGAATTATTACGCTTACTGACGAACCGTATGTAACAATCAGGGCAAATTACCATTATTCAGAGAACGAGCAGGAACGTGCCCAGGCCTTTGCAGGCAAGGTCGTGGGAAGGTACATTAGCGATTATGCAGATGCTGCGGCTACCGGCGCCCCGGATACAGTCATTACGGATGAGTTCAACAAGGCTGGCTATATTCCAAGCTATACCGAGGAATATGTAGACGAAGAGATGGTCTTTGTCAAGGACGATGTCACTGTCGCTACCGGCAATTACCGTAATGCTATCGGGGATATTGCGGCGACAGACAATTTCAATTCGGAGGACTACACGTTCGAGGATCTGGCGGCGGGCACGTTGCAGAACGGTGTCCTGGAAGGCCAGTACATGCGGTCGGCAAGATTCATAGAAATCCTAGACAATGTTCCCGGAGTCCTTACGGCTGACGAAGTCGAATGGAAATTTGACGGTACGCAGGCGACACCCTACTTTGATATTGGAACGGTTGATTCCGGCAATTCCGGAGATTCCGGTGGAAATAGCGACGAGCCCATCTATGTGATTTTCTCGTTTGACTGCTTGCGCTTTAACAACTGCCTTACGGATGATGAAATCCTTGCACTTGAACGGTTCAAGGATAACAAGATGCAGGGAAACGATTATGAATACGAGTACATGTTTCCTGTTGGAGAAAGTGGCACAATCGAGGACACGGAATGGCTCGAATTCGCATATAGCCTGACGCTCGATAATGCCGACCGTGACCCGGTTTACTGGGATACATACAACACGTTGTCTTTTGCTGTGAACAACGTGTATGAAGAGTCGACCGTCTATACACTTTATTTGGGCGAGAAGCCCAATGTAGGTCCGGGTGACGACGATCCTGAAACCTCCGAGGGCAAGGCCTTTGCGTTCTTCGGCACGGGCGTAGATTATTCCAGCTCGCCGGTACAGCTTATAAGCTACGATGGCGAAACGTTGGATGCGCTTGGCGATAAGATTGCGGAGTCCAAATTCACCGGAGGCAATGCTGCGCTCGAAATTCAAGCCGGAACGATTATGCGCATTGTGGCGGACAATCCCGTTACCACGGACGGCTCTGCGTTCAAGGGCTGGACAGTGCGGATTGCGTTTGGCTATACGGGTAGCGAAAAGCACCTGCGCAAATTGGCCTTTGCCGGAAGGGAATTGCCCGTTGATGAAGACGGGTTCATCAACGTGGCCCGCGATGGCGAAACCGCATACACCATATTTGAAGATGACCCGATGAGTACGGTCGATCCCGAAACCGAATATGGGCAGTTAGTCCTTGAATACCAAAAGATATCTGCGCAGGCAGAAAAAATGATTTCGTCGGGCAATTACGACCAGGCAGAAATGCGGCGTCTGTCGGCACAGGCGGACTCCCTCGGCGATTTGATGCAGGAAATAGGAGAACCCGAATTCGTTCTTGCGCTTGCCATATTCCCCAAGGGGTTCGAGGAAGAGAACGGTATCGATGCATATGAGCCCGGTGGCGACGAGCCCGGCAAGGAAGTGCCTCATGAACCGGACGAACCGGGCTGGGACAAGGATTCTGTCAGGATGGATGTCGCTTACCCGCTCCTGCTGCAGTCGGGCAATGCGGTGCAGCTGAACGTGAAGACGGACAAGTTCGTGTTCGAGGGCAACATGCCCTTCGTGAGCGTGTTCCTCGAGGATCTTGGCGGGAACACCATTGCCGACAGTATCCTGGAGTTCTCGGATTACGATTTGCCCGAGATTGCGACGTGGGAACATTATGCGCTTGCGCCGGGTATGTACCTGTTGACGGCAAAGATTTTCAATGGCGATACGATCGAGATCCGCGAGTGGGATTTCGAGGTGAAGGCGCAGATTGCCGACGGCTGTGCGGGTTGCTGGTACATGGTATCTTTCGCGGATGTCGACCTGGATAATTTCAACAAGACCGATGCCGAGGCAATTTACTGGTGGAACGAAAGCGTGCTTATGGGCAAGTACTGGCAGTACGAGGAAGTTTCCAAGGTCTCGAAGATAGATCTCTCCCGCGGGTACTGGTACAGCTCCGAGGAGGGAACCCCGCTCAAGCTGAACGGCAATACCGAATCGGGTCCCGAAATTCGGTGGGAAGTCGACAGCGTCTATAGCGGGTGGAACATGGTGGCCAATCCTTACCCCTGGTACGTGGACGTGTCCTCGCTTGAAGGGCTGAATATTTCCCGCTGGAATCCGGAAACGGGCAGTTACAGCCGCCCGAAGTATCTCAAGCCCTACGAGGCGGTCTGGGTGAATGTTTCGAGCGGGAAGGAGATTATGGTGCCTTCCGCTCCGGTGTTTGCCGACATGGTCAATGCGGATGGCAATACGGTGCCTTACCGCTCCCTGCAGAAGTCGCAGAGGCTTGCGAAGGCTGCCGGCAGTGACGAATGGAGCGTGCAGGTTTCTCTTTCCGATGCGAAGGGCAAGATGGATTCCTGGAACGTGCTCGGCGTCGCGGGTGACGGCGAGCGCGAAGAGGAGCCTCCCGAGGGCATGGGCGACCACGTGAATCTCTCCATCGTAGAAGGCGCTGCGCGCCTTGCGAAGAGCGTGCAGGCGAAGAACGCCTCCGAAGCCTACGAGTGGGACCTGAGCGTGTCTGCGTCCAGCCCGCGCACGGCCTTCCTCACGCTTGCGGGTCTCGATGCCCTCCGCGCCTACGGGCTGCGCGCGTTTGTCACCATAGACGGGAATACGACCGAGATTACCGAAGGCACCAAGATGCAAGTGGATGTCTCCTCCAAGACAAAGAACGTGAACTTGCGCATTGCGCGTGAGGCACGCCCGGTTGTGGCCTGTACCATGCAGAACCTGCACCTCTCGCAGAATGCCGGCGCATTGCAGATTGCATTCGATGTGAGCGAGGGCCTCGCCGGTGCCCGCGCCCGTGTGGACGTTGTCGACATGAAGGGCAATGTGGTCCGGACAGAGGCATTCAATGCGCAGGCGGGCGAGAATGCGGTCTCGTTCGAGAAGCCCAAAGCCGGCCTGTACGTGGTGCGCGCGGTTGCCGGGGGCAAGGCCGCCTTCCAGAAGGTTCTGCTGAAATAAAGTTTGCGGCCGTTCGCGCTAGATTCGGAAACGACCATTCGCGCTATCTCGTTTTTTTCTAAATTTGTGCGCGCTATGCCAGAGACCGCCCCGACAACCGCTCCGAAGAAGCCGGATTATTTCCCGGCGATCGACGGGCTCCGCCTCCTTGCGAGTATCAATATCGTGATGCTCCACCTGGGCAGTTCGAACGCGCTCGCCTACATGGCGAGCAACACCTGGCTCATGCCCGTCTTTACCGCACCCGCGTTTGCGGCGGGCATTTTCTACGTGTTCGCGGGGTTCCTCTTTGCAAGCAAGTTCAGCGATCCGGAACGCCGCATTCCGGTAATCCCTTTCATGTTTGCACGCATTGCGAAACTCTACCGCCTGCACTTCTTCATGACGCTCCTCATGTTTGCGGTGTTGCTGTACAAGTTCAGCGGCTACACGCACCTGCCCGCTCCTGGTGAAATCCTGGACTGTGCCTCTGCGGGCCTCTCGAAGATGGTGCACCCCTGGCGCAGCCTGCTTCTGCACCTAACGCTTGCGTGGTCTGTCGTGCCCGACCTGGGCATGAAACTCAACGAACCCAGCTGGTCGCTCACGAGCTTCTTCCTGTGCTATGCCATTACGCCGTGGTTCAGTCGCTGGCTCTTTAGGCAGAACCGCCGCACGCTCTGGATTCTCTTCTTTGCGGTATTCATTCCGGGCGTTGCCTGGGCAGTGTTCTTCGGGCTTTCGGGCAACCTCTGGTTCGAGGGCTACGGTGAAAAGTACAGGTTCTTCCACATGTTCGCTCCCGTGCGCGTGTTCGAGTACATCTTCGGCATGGTCATCTTCCGCCTGTACAAGGAGGGCTTCTTCGAATTCCTCAAGAAGGACTTCGTGAGCGGTATTGTGCAGGCGCTCCTGCTTGCCGCTCTTTACGGGAGCCTCTTCCTCATGTCGCCAAACTTCAATCCCGGCGTGAACTACTTTATCCACCACAGCGTCGCGGTGTTCATCTACGGGCTGTTCGTGATATCGCTCCTTTCGGGCAAGGGGTTTATGGCCCGCTTCTTCTGCATAGGCATTGTCCGCAAGGTGGGGCGTGCGAGTTTCTACCCGTACCTCATCCACCTTCCGCTCATCTCCATCGCGTGGGGAATCTGCAACCTGAACACCCCCAAAAATACGCTCCTGTTCATGCTGTTCGTGTACACGGTGAGCACGCTCTACATGGAGTTCAAGACCTGGCGCCGCAAGCGCGCGAAGGCGAAAATCACTGGCTAGGCGTGTGCGTTTGCTCACACCATGCCGGCAAGGTTTAGGAATGTTTACCTGAATTGCCGTTTTTGGCGAAAAAAAGGAACTTTTTGTCACTCCGTGCAAGTTATTTATTACATCCGAGGGGTGGCAGTTTTGGCTTTATCAAATTATATTTAATGCGGGTGGGAAAACTAAAAAAATGAGGATGTAGATGAAAACTTTCCTGAAAGCAACAATGTGCGTGGCCGCCCTGGCTGCGACGACGGCGATGGCGGGATCCTTCCCGTTCCCGCAGAACATGAAGAGCCCGCACGGCTACACGATTCCGTTTGCCGATACGGACATGATTAAGGACCACTTCAATAAGTGGAAGAAGGCCTGGTATCAGGATAAGGGCAACGAAGCCTGGGTGCTTGCTCCCGAAGGCACTTGCTCCACGGTTTCCGAAGCTATCGCCTACGGTATGTTGATTACCGTGTACATGGACGAACAGAGCATGTTCGACAAGCTTTACGCTACCTGGAAAAACAACGGCGGTAACGGCGGTGGCATGAACTGGCGCATCGGTTGCGACGGCGGTTCGGGTTCTGCATCCGATGCTGACTTCGACGCGGCTCTCGCCCTCGTGATGGCTGACAAGCAGTGGGGCGGTTCCTACCTGAGCGACGCCAAGAAGATTATTTCTTGGATTGCCAGCAACGATATCAGCGGTACCCAGATCAAGCCGGGTAACCAGTGGAACGACGCTTTCAACCCGAGCTATGCCACTACGGCCAACTTCGCCCTCTTCCAGAAGGTGAGTGGCGGTAACTGGTCGAATGTGATTTCTAGCGCCTATACCGAACTGTTCGCATGCCAGGATAACGTCGGTCTCGTTCCTGACTGGTGCGCTTGGAATAGCCATCAGTGGACAAAGACCAGCGCTTCCGTTGCTCAGGACGAAGCTCCGGGCTTCTTCGACGACGCTGCCCGTACCCCGTGGCGCATGGCCTGGGCGTACTACTGGTATGGCGATGCCAATGCCCAGAAGTTCAACAAGAAACTTAACGACTGGATTATCCCGACTGCCCATACGGCGAGCGGCATCAATTCCGGCTATTTCACTGGCGGTCAGGCCGTGACCTCCGAGAAGCGTAACTTCGTGTCTTCGACCTTCTCCGGCGGTATCGGTCTTGCAACGTCTAGCTTCGATGACGACAACTCCAAGACCTTCATGGAAACGGTCTACAAGGCTCTTTCCAACATGGAAAGCTGTGCGACGGCCAGCGGTTGCGGCGAAGGCAGCAACCCGGGCGAAAAGTACTACCCGTCGACCCTCAACCTCCTCTACCTGCTCCTCATGACCGGTAACATGCCCAACTTCTACGACATGACCGGCTTTACCAAGTTCACTCCGGACCCGAGCCTCATGAGTGGCGTGAGCGAGGCCGAAGGTGTGCAGCAGGCCAAGAAGGATTCCACTGTCGGTCTTTCCGGCTTCTGGAACTGGGGTGCCTACCACGACAAGCTCGGTATCGGTACCGTGATGTCTCCGGACTCCGGAACCTCTCCGCTCTACAAGAAGAATTGCGAAATCACTGCCGAAGCTACCATGGAAATCGGTCCGGAACCCAAGTGGACTGCCGAAGCCGCTGCTGCCGGTACGCTCAAGTACCCGAGCGCCGGTATCGCCATGTCGTTCCTCTCCAACGACAAGAAGGGTGTTGACCTCGAAAAGCTCGGTGTCAAGTATGTGAAGGTGAGCGCAAAGACTCAGGGCCCCATCCGCATGGCTATCCTCAACGAGGCTACTGCCGAGGCTGGTGGCGAACCGGGCATCTATGTGGAAAATTCCAGCGATTACAAGGAAATCACCTACGATCTCACCCCGGACCAGTTCGGCTTCAAGGGTGATGGCAAGAACGAAATCACCATCCTTGACTGGGTTGACGTGTCCAAGGCTCCCTCGGGCGGAGAAATCCTCAAGGTGGTCAAGGGCCTCAAGTGGGAAGTCAAGGACGCCAAGGGTGGCTTCGGTTCTGTGTCCATCAAGTCTATCGAATTCCTCGATGCCAGCAAGAACGTGATTGACCCGTCCAAGATTACCGGCAAGACCATTCCGGCTCTCCAGTGCAACGACAATCCGGGCCCGACATCCTCCAGCAGTGGCAAGGTGAATCCGGGTAGCTCGGGCTCTGTCGGCTTCTTCACTGCCGCTCCGGCGTTCAGCAATGCCAAGGTGTTTGCTGCCGGCTCGCTGATCCAGGTGATGAACGCCCACATCGGTTCTGACTTCGCCGTGTTCAACATGCAGGGCAAGGTCCTCAAGACCGGCAAGATCCAGAGTGCATCCCAGAGCATCGCTGTCGCCAACAGGGGCACGTTCCTTGTGCGCGTCGATGGTCGAATCCACTCCGTGACCGTGAAGTAATTCACTCGCGAAATCTTTAACGAGAACCGCAGCCTTATAGGCTGCGGTTCTTTTTTGTATATGAACTATGGTGCAAGTGTACTTGCCCATGGCTCTCGGCTTTTGTATATGGGCTCTGCATGCGCAGAGCCATATTGGGCGCCTCGGCCAAGTGCAAGTGTACTTGCCCATGGCTCTCGGCTTTTGTATATTGTACGCGGCTGGATTTCTGGCCGCGATTTTTGTATTTTGGAGCGTAAGATGGATATTGGCGCACTGCATTTTCAGAATCCCGAAGCCTTCTGGCTGTTTGTCTTGGTTCCTGTCCTTATTGCCCTGTACGTTTACCGCCAGCAGAGGCGC
>Ga0310786_10000431_pt1 | contig 68152 bp, 110 predicted proteins | sample AusTroGonzalo_MG_FD_203881 | JGI IMG/M metagenome (GOLD analysis project Ga0310786, IMG submission 203881) | Bovine rumen microbial communities from tropical cattle in Woodstock, Queensland, Australia - Gonzalo_03 (v2) (version 2) | ecosystem: Host-associated > Mammals > Digestive system >... | reverse complement strand
AGTACCGCACCCGCGCCTTTTTCCTTACTTACGGTCGTCAGGATAGAACGAGTCGGAGAGTTCCTTCGGCACGATGTCCGTGCACTTGATAATCTTCGCCTCGTTGAGAGTGAGGACGAATCCGGCTTTGAGTTTCTTGGTCTCACCCTTGATTCGCTCCTCATCCTTGGAGTTGGCCTTGAGTTCCTTAACGAACTTCTCACGACGCTCGGTGATGATCTTCTCAATCACAGCCAGAGCCTCGTCCACGTTCTCGGACTGGAGGATGATGGTGCCGTTCTGCTCATCATTGTCGTCACGCCAACGGGCGGAGATGGAAATCTGGTAGAAGTTCAGCTCGGGAGCCTTCTCGCCCTCCTTCAACTCGCGGGGCTTTGGAGCAACAAATGTTGCGCTGTCGAAATTACCCACACTCTTGAAGGTGAAGATGCCGTCGTAGGTGCGCTCCATATACTCGGCCGTGATGGCCAGAGCATCGGTGACGGTCTTGGCATAGAGGATAACCGTGTGCTTGGTGGGCTTCACAGAATTCTCCACTTGAATCTTCCACGGCTTCTGCCACGCCGGAGGCGATGCGAGGATAGCGCGGCGTTGAATAGCGGAGCAGTACACTCCGGTGATGTCCCCGGCCTGGAGATGGAACTGAACTACCTGGATGTTGTCGGCATCCAGAAGGGTGCCCCTCTTGAGGATGAGTTCTTTCTTCTCAACCTCGGCGTTGAACTTGTGGCCGTCCTTGGGATCGGTCTTCTCTTCGACCTCTTTCCACGTTCGGTTGAGGTCTTCCGCCACATACTTGCCGTGCATCTGCTGCGGCTCTGCGGTAAAGATGATGTCTTCTTTCATTGGTATGCTACTGTTATTTTTTGAAGGATTTCTTCGACTTTCTCCTTGACCTTGACGGGATAGGAGTCATTGGCGACGTAAACACACGCGCAGTTATCGCCGGACGAGATGCTTGCGATATAATCCGGGTTAACCCAGATGTCGCGGCTCTCGGTGGTGGTGAGTTTAATGAGGATCATTGCTTGTTCTCCTTATTGAATCGTTTGATAGCGTCTTCGCAGAGGTGATGGGCCCACCAGGTCCACTCGTCATGGTCGTTATCCGGGAGGTCTTTGCCGTTGTAGTGCTTGGCGATGATGAACTGCGGGGTGATACGGTTGGCAGCGATGTACTGCCGGTACTTGACGGCTATGTCGCCGTCTTCCTCACCGGCCTTCGCAACCTCGAGCATGGAGGGTACAAGGAAGTTCTCAAGATAGACCTCCGGAGAACTCCCATTCGGGCAGTGGCGCACCCCCTCGTACACGGCACGCATCATCATACGGTCCGGACTGGAGCACTTGCCGCCCTGGGCGAACTTCGCCTTGAGAACGGAGGGCGCAAACATTGCCGCCTCCGCTCCGGCGATATTAACATTGGCCCCCTGGCTCTCGAGAACGATATAGGCATAGGCACCGGTGTTCTCTATGGCGAGGCCATTTGTGTAAACGCGGATTTTAGAAATCGAGTTCATTGTCTTCGTCTTTATTATACCACAATGTTTCCGGGGCTTCGTGATGTTCCTCCGGTTGTGGAAGAATCTGCGTCTGGGCGGGAGTAAAGTCCCATCCATACTGAAACATTTCAGTAGGCGTATTCTTCATGCGTTTGGTTTCCGGCTCATAATACACACCGATAAGGTCTCCGATGTGATTGCCCGGGATTCGGTTCTTCGCAATCTCTATCACATTGGTGTATTCGCCGGTCTTAATGGCGGTGAGTTTGGGCTTCGGGAAGAAAGATTTAGCCTGGTTCTCGAAGTCTTGGTTGATACGGTGAACGAGGAAGATATTGTCGGCGAGGTTTCCTATTTCGGAGGCACCGGCAATATCCTCAAAGCGAAGGAATGCGGTCTGCTTACGAGGGTGAGCGACAAGCCAGCAGTGGAATTTGTTCTTGCGGACCATATCGTGAAGGTCCTTGATGAAGTCAATCTGCGCCATCAGTTTCTCGCGGTCATAATCGACGTTGAGGTCAATGGTCATGAGGTTGTCAATAATGACATTCTTAACACCCTTGCTGACTATATTCAAGATGTCCTTCTTGAGCTGCCCCCAGTTGTTTCCATACTCCTCGTTATGCACATATAGCTTCCCGTTGAGCCACTGGAGTATCCTTTCCTCAACATTCTTCGGAACGTAGTAGGAATCGGCCCTCTTGAGGGATGGGCGGACATTGTTCTTTCCCGCCGCCGGAAGGGTAATCCAAGACTTTAGCATCCAGTCCGGCAGTTCACCGGAGAAGATTGCCGTGGGATACCCTTGTTGGATAGAACTCAACATAATGGAATTGAGCACCGTGGACTTACCAGACGAAGGGCGACCGGTCATAACCGAGAGCTGTTGGAGAATCGTGCCGCCGAATATCTTATTGTCAAGGTCTTTGATGCCCGTAGCGATGCTCTCTATGGAGTCCGGGTCAACGGTCTTGATTTCGTGGAGACCGAGCCAGATGGGGCCCTTTTCTTGCGTCTCCTCCTGGGGAACGAACTGGCGCTTCTCTGCACCTTGCATACGGCGCTTATAAGCGAAGTCCGCAACGTCCTCTCTGGTGGAGTAGGCTTCAGGATCATAGAGAAGTCGCACGTCCCTCCAACGGTACTGCGAGCAAGAGGCGTGAAGGCACTTGTAGGCGATGCTTCCATCATCGTACTGAAATATCATCGCATCCTTGGCTTTGTGGGCCTCATTGAAGAGGCAATGGTCGAGGATGAAGCGCGTTCCACCCGCCGCCCTCACTTCTTGCTTTACCGGTATGTTGTACCGGCTAATGAAGTCGCGGAGGTCAAACTTCTCGCGGCCCCAGTCGTTTCTCGCGGAGGGCTTGGGCTTCTCCGGAAGGTTTGAAACCACCTTCTCGAAGAATGCCCTATCCGTAGGACGAATCTCATCCGGAACCTTCAGGAACCGGCACCAACGTTGTGGGCGCTCCTCATCGTCCTCGCGTCCCTTCCCGGACTTTGTGCCCGGGAGTTTGGCCAAGCGAGCGGCATTGAAGATAGCTTGGTCGATATGTACACGCTCATCGTCAAACATCATCCCGAGGACTTTGATGAAGTCAACTACGAGATTCTTGTTGGCATCATTGTTGGCGAGTTCGCATCGGATGTAGATGTGTGCTCCGTTGGCAGAGGCCACGACCACCGGCTCATTAAAGCCTTCGTCAAGGAGGTAGCGGACCACCTTCCTTGCGACTGCTATCGCGTATTTTTCTTCATCGTCGGTAGCATTGGTATCTGCCGGGCGGATTGGGTCTATGTCAATGAACACCCAGTCGCGGGCGATGATGTCACTATCGCTTGTATTGGTGGCTCCGAGAATGAACTTATCGTATTGCTGTCTGGACTTACACCCCTCATTGATGGCGTTGAATACCTGGAAGACGTTGCCATTGAGGAGGTCGCTATTCTCGTTAAGCGCTTCAATGGCCTTTTCCGGTGTATGAAAGTACCCGGACCACATCTTCCCTCTTCTATCCTTTACCCTTATCTCGGCAAGTTTGCCGGTAGGGCGGAAGATGGAGAACCATTTGTATATGTCGCTTTCGTTGATTCGCAAGCCCATTTTATTTTGTACATATTGATGCGCTACTGGTAGTGCGCATATTCATCCGTCTGCGGTAGAGGAGCCGTGTCGCTCCCTTCGTCTTCAGGGAAATTGTTGAGGAATGTCGAGAAGTTCTTGAGGTACTTTCCACCTTGCTCCTCGACGTATTGTCTTATTGTGCGTTCTATCTGTTCCGGCGTATGGTCACGAAGCAGAATGGCGAGGCGGTGCTTATCCTTTGAGCACTTTCCCGTGCTCCGTATCCCGTCCCTCGTCTCGCTCTTGCATGGGTAGATGGCATAAAGCCGGTCGATAACCTCGGCGTTCTTCTTTAAGATTTCTTCTGTTGTCTTTCCAGATGTTTTACCAGATGGTATAGGTTTATCCGAATCGGCAAATCCATTTTGCATTTCTGTCAAATCGATTTGCGCAAACAGTGAAATGGATTTCTCCGTTACTGCGTACCATTTCGTGCGGTCGAACGGAGTGTTGTTGTAGTTGCCCGAGGCAAGCCATCCTCCATTCTCAAGACGTTGGAGGATATGACTGATGTTTCCCTTGAACTCCGGGAAATCCTCTTTCCACTGGGCGATGCTCTTGTACATCCAAAAACGTCCGTCATGCTTATTCTTGCCTATCTCCTCATACTTTTTACACCAGTAGGCGATTTCCTTGAGCACAACGGCCTCCGGAGCACCACCCACAGCAAGAGCAATCTCGACGTTGTATGAATGTATCATCTTCTTCCGTATTTTTCTATCATTTCATCGTATCCGGCATCGCCGTAATATGGCAGATACACGTTGAACGGCTCCTCTCCAGCCCACGCCTTGAACATATCCATAAAGCGCGACAACTGGGCCTTCGACATCTCGCTTGTATGCCACTCTGCGGGGCGCTTACCCCGTGTTATCGGGTTATATTCCCACCTCTCGCCCAGGATTGCGTTGAGCACGTTGTCGTGCGCCTCTTTCGGGGTGCATCCGGTAGCGTCGGCGAAGACATTGAACCAATACCAGACGATTTTGTTCTGCGAGAGAGTCCGTCTTTCCTCTTCCGTCATAGGCCGTTTCTCTACCATCTCAACGGTTGCGCCCTTTTCGGCGAACTTGTTGGCACGATAGAGAAACTGGGCCTTGACGAGAGGGTCTGAATTGCGATAGATCATTTAGAATCCGACGCTTGGATCATAGCCCCCGTCGGCGGGGTACTGCGGTTGTGCCGGTGGTGTCGGCTGAGGATACTGTGGTGCTACCGGCGGAGCGGGGGCCTGGGGATACTGCGGCTGCGCAGGAGGTGATACTGGAGCCGCCGGAGTTACGGGGCGCTGCGGGGGCGCTACCGGGCCTTGATAGGCGGGTTGTGCCGGAGCGGGAGCCTGGGCTTGCTCCTGTTTGGGAGTGAGAATCTGGACGGCAAACGCGACGATTTCGGTGATGTACTTTGTTTCGCCGGTTGACGTCTGGAAGGAACGGTTGCGAATCTTTCCCTCGATGTAAAGGCTTGTGCCCTTACGGATGAAGGGAGCGACATTCGTGGCGTTCTTTCCAGCGAGAACGATGTTGTGCCAAGTGGTGATTTCGTTCCTCTGGCCGTCGGCGCCCGTATGGACCTCCGAAGTTGCGAGGGTGAAATTGCACACTTGATTACCGTCCTGGAATTGGCGAACTTCGGGGTCTTTGCCGACGTTGCCAACAAGAATGACTTTGTTAACAGATGCCATGGTTTCTATTCTTTAGGTTTATAACTGATACTGCCCTTGACTTGCGTCTCCTTTGCGACCTTCTGCCAGACGGCCGGGAACTGCTCTTTCAGCTTTGCGCTATCGACGCGAGTCTGCGTGTATGCCGCCTTGCGCTTGATAACACCGCCGGGAGCAGCCATCTCATCGAGGTTGTTTTTCTCCATATATGCGAGAAGTTTTGCGTCCGCATCTTTCATGGCGTCCTCGATCTGCTTTATCCGCGCTTTCAGTTCGGCGACCTTGTTGTAGCCGCCGACATAAGAGGCGAGTTCGTTGGACTTCAAGACCAGACTCGCATCCGGCTTGGCGTTCTCGTCGATGTAGATTTCGCCCCTCTTCTCGGCTTCTATCAGCGCCACGACCTCAGCCTCGCTCACGGGTTCTATCGGAACGAAGCCCTTTATCGTGCGCTTTTTCTTGTCGATCCAGAGGCAGTAGCACCCTTCAACTGGCACGCCAGGATTCAGGCGCTCGAAATATACCTTGTAGATACCAAGCTGCCATTCCAACGGGCGGCGGTGGAGTTCGAGGGTGGACTTGATGTCAACGAGTACCGCACCCTTTCTGGGGCCCTCATAGACCTTATCTATCGCAGATGCGATAACTTCATAGTCCGAGATGAGATATTCGCTTGCAACGGACTTCAAGCCGTTTGCGGCGCAAATCTTCTTGTACTCGTCTATGAGTTCGGAGGCGAAAACCGCCTCGCCGTCGTCGTATTTCTCAATCTCCAGATGGATTGCCGTTCCCTCCTCTGCGGCCTTCTTCAAGACGGCCTCGGGGATAGCGGAGTAGTCTGCCGAGAGATTGTGCTTCTTCATCAGCTCGGTAACGCCCATCAGAAGGGTATCTCCGTCCAGAAGATAGCTATGCGAGGTGGGCTCAAAGAAGACTCTGGTGTTTCTATTTAGTTCCATTTATCTGCTGCATTTTTTTGTTGTACGCCTTGATAAACTCTTTGTCCTTGCCGTACCACTGTGAGTAGTAGTTCCAAGCATTCTGCATCTCCTCGGTGGTGTTGAGCCCATTGATATAGGCGATAGCACTCTGGAGCGAAAATTCTTGCTCGGCAGTCTTGGGTGCGTCAATATCGTCCTTGTCGGTGGCGATATGGAAGAATTTGAGGAGAAAGTAGCGCTCACCGTAAGTAACGGCCGAGCCATAGCCCTTGTCCCAGTTGTTCATGCCGGAGGAGGCCCAGTCGCAAGCGACCTTCTCGCCGGTTTCGGCATCCACCCAGGTAAACCGCATCTTGATAGCGCAGAACATCTCCGACTTGGGGCCTGTCTTGGTGTTGTAGTCTATCCTCTGGAAACTCGTGTCGGTGACTTCTGAAATGAGGATCAGACCAAGTTCGTCCATCGTGGGACGGACGATGCCGAGCACCTTGTCGCCGGACACATATTCGTAGCTGTTGCCCTTCTTGTCTTTCGTGAGGCCCACAACAGCCTTTTGAAGACGAAGAAGTTTGTCATAAATTGCCATAATATAGATGATTTAATGTTGTTATTCCCAATGAGAATTCTCATAACTCGTCTCGATCCGATCCTTGTCAAAGTCGGAAGCGAGGTGGTCGCCACTCTCGTTGTAGATGTTGACGCCCACGACCTCCACGCTGCACTCCCAGTTAACCTCGGTGCAGATTCTCGTCGCACCCCAGGCATCATCGGTAAACTTCATCCGTGACGAACTGGCGCAGAGATCGAGTTTGAGAAGAATGCTGTAATCCCTTCCAAAATACTCCTCCACCATAACGCTCTTGCACCCTCCGGAGAGTTCCAATGCCTCATCTGCAATCTGGCGGTTTAGTGCGGAGTAAACTTCGTCCGGGACATGAATGAGATGGGCATCCTCGTTGAAGTATTTATTCCAGAGCCATCCGCAGACGACCGCGACGGCAATACATCCGAGCGACCACCAGAGATTGCACGAGCCATCCTCATTTTCGGCACAAGCGAACATTATCGCCATCATAGTGATAAGGCCGAGGATGTAGCCGAGGATTGTTTTCAGGATTTTCATATCGGTTTGAATTCGTAGTAGCAAATGGCGGGGCCCCGTTTCTCGCCCCGTTTCAGTCTCTCCAGACGAGTCGAGCGCCGCGTGGTGTCAGTGTAGTAGGCGACCTTCTCGGCCTCGTCTATGATATACCCGTTCCTCCGCAGATAGGAGGACTGGTCTTGTTGGTGCTTGCAGCCGTGCTTGAGCCGAATCTTCGTGAGCTGCGGTAGTCCCCACCGGGCTCGCATATCTTCGGTCTTATAGGTCTGCTTGTAGGTCTTGATGCGCTTGGCGATAGCCTCCGGCGTGTAGCAAGCGGAGGAATCGCCACCACGAGCGATGTTGGATGCCTTGCCCGCCCTTACGCCCATATTGTGAAGGTGCTCCGGCGACTTGCGGAGATGGAACCCTGCTTGGATGCGGTCGATGCACGAGACGCAGATGCCCGTGATTTCGTGGATTTCCCGCTTGGTATGGTCTGGGAAGAGGCGCTTCACCTCGTTAATCTGCTCTTCTGTCAGTCTTCTTCCTTGCATTAGAATAGTTGTAGTTGCCCAACCTCTTGCTTGCGCCCGAGGATAAAATCTGCAATGAAATTGCGGGCATAGTCTGGTGACATCATCGACCGCTCCTCGGAGCAGATGCCCGCCTTGGCACCGGCCTTACTGGAGAGGATGGTCTTGCGTTTCTCCGGGTCTTGCAGCGTCTCGCCTTGTGTCGGTTCGCAGTTGATGAACCAGTAAGCGGTAGGTTTCTTGAAGTAGTCTCCTCTTCGTGTGCGATCCTTATCAATGATTGTCGGCCGGAGGAAGACCTGGGTGAGCAGAAGGTAGTGCGGTTGCGTGGCCGGATTCTCGATGATGAGCCGGAGGCCACGGACCTGAGCGATTTCGACCAGTTTGTAGAGCAAAATCAAGAACCTCTCTCTGTTCTCGATTCGCTCCACAACTCGGTCAAACTTCTGCTTGGTGGTGAGGCCACGTTGGTTCAGATGCTCGAAGGTGTACTCCATCATCTGCATAGCCTCGAAGTAGATGCAGGGGAAGAAAGCCAAGACCACATCATCTTTGGTAATCTGGTCGAACAGGCTTACCCCCCCCCTATACGCGGACTCGATTTCGGCAAACAAGTCTATCTGGTAGTCAGTCTGGCCAAAGTTGTCTTGAATATCCACATCGATGGCCGGAATACCTAACTTGATAAACTCTTGCTTGAAAACTCCCGATTGCTCAAAGAGTAGCCAAGCCTTGCCGTTGATTTCCATGTATTACTACTCTTCCTTCTTCTCTTCCTTCTTCTTCATAATGCCCGCGAGCGCACAGAAGTGCGTAACGGTGTTATCGAAGAGTTGCTTACCGTTGTCGTCAAGCGACTCACGGTTGACGGGAAACTCCGTCTTGCCGCCTTTGACTTCACTGTTGATCATGCCGAAGGAAAGGATGTCAGCAAATGCCCTTAACGGATTGCCCCCCCCTCCAACTTGTCAAGATTGTCAGGATTTGACCTCTGTTCGATGTAATTCTCATCGAGTTCAATGATAATTTTAACCATAGTTGAAAAGTATTTAATGGGTGATTAAAGCAGTCGGTACACTTCCTTCGCCCAGACGCCCGTAACGCCGTTTCCTACGGCTTTGTGCAGCTTACCCTCGACGATGTACCGGGAGACTGTCTGGGGCGTCTTGCCAAGGACGAAAGCGGCCTCTCCGCAAGTCATTACCCGCGTCTCGTCGTTCATGGCCGTATCGAGCCTCTGGAGGGCGGTTATGACTTCGGAAAGTTCTTTCATTGTTCTGTTACAGTGATTTCAGCAGAGCAAGACTCCTTCTTTACCTTAAATGTATAGGTGCGCCCGCTCTTGTCGGAGTTCATATCGTAGGCAACCGCCTTGCAGGACTTGATTGCCCCGAGGGTAGGAAACTTCACCGTCGAGACGCCTGGTGCGAGACTTTTCAAGAAATCAGTCCAACGTCCCGCATCTACAAGTGTGTAATCTATCATATATTGTTGTCTTATGTTTCACGTATGGCCCCTATCAATACTTTGAGGGGTTTAGACCTTGACGCATAATGCGCCCCGATTTTAAGGCCATTCCGGTTCGCCGCTATTGCCCATTTTCCAAAGACAGGTCTGGCATTACGTCGCTGCCGACCATCTCTCGCCTCAATCTCCAGTGCGGTTACTTACGGGCGGTTCCGCTCATCAGAGTTACGCTCCGACCTCTCGCGGTTTTGGAGGACGCCACCCCCACCGGCTATGTCCACTTTCGCGGACCCCTGGATTCAACCTTTCAAGTCCCCCTGGTGTCTTCCACCCCTCGGGGTTCCGTAGGTCTTAACAACGAGCGAGCAACTTTTGTTACTTATTCTTGTAACTTTCAGATAAAAAGCCTACCTTTATGGGCAGAAATGGCTGGGAACCCTTTCTATTGCCCTTTTTGGGTAGGCTTGTGTCAATTCACACCTTTGTTACTTACCCGTTGTTCGATGCAAAGGTAGTGATAATTTTCACAAGTCCAAACTTTTTTGAGAAAATTTTAACAAAAAGTTTATGGACGACTTTGTAAACAGACTCTTTGAGTTCATGGAGGCCAAGGGCCTCACTCAAAATGCCTTTGAGCAGAAGTGCGGTCTCACGCACACCAACATCCGTGCCCTGAAGCAAGGACCGACGGCTTCCTACCTTATGAAAATTCTCACAACCTTCCCGGAACTTTCAATGGACTGGCTCTTCCGTGGAACCGGCAATATGGTAGCCGGAGAATTATCACAACCCAGGACCACCCCCTCGGTTTCCATCGGTCACATCCAGACCGTGAACATCGGGAACTGGGCAGAACTTGTTGACCTTCTAAACAAAGCAAAATAGATATGGACGAGATAATGACCGAAGCCCAGAGGGCACAATACCTCATCGACAACTGCACTGGCGGCTCAGCCATCGACTTCGCCCGCTCGGTAGGCATAGACAAGACAAGACTCTCGAAGATAGTCCATGGCCAGCTCAAGCTGTCCGGCCTCTTCGATGCCATCATCAAGGCGTGGCCGGAGGTGAACCCCGTCTGGCTCCGGACCGGCGAAGGCTACCCGGGTGATTTATCCGCATCGTTGGTCAAGCAGAGGTTCGAAAAGATTGTGGCGGAGAAGGATGCCCTGATAAGGACTTTGCAGAGGATAATTGAGGAGAAGTTATGAAAATAAACTGGAACCTCTGCACTCCGAGCAAGGAGAAGAGCCCGATAAGGATTGCCATCCATCATAAGGGCAAGATATACAACAAGGCCATCGGCATCACAGTTCCCACAAAGCAGTGGAAGGTGCCGAAGAAGGGCCCGCAGTATTGCACCGATACAAAGGTAGCCGAGAAGATGCGGAAGATTGACCTCTACCTCCAAACCCATCTCGACGACTATTCCACCGAAGAGCATATCCGCAAAGTTCTCTCCGGAATCGCCGCAGGGCGAGCAGAATTGCCCGTAGAGACGCCCGAAGCACCCAAGACGTTCTGGGAGTTCTATGACGAGTACGCATCGCGTGAGAGGCCCGCAAAACGCCAACACGTCAGCACCCAGAACATCGTGGCGGAGATAATGGGAAAGGGCGACAACTGGGACGACCTCACCGAAGACTGGTTCCGTCGGCTCATAGACGGTTTCAATGACCGCAACTACTCCGAGAACTACAAGTCCTCGATGATAACCAAACTCAAGTCCTGTCTCAACGAAGCGCTCGCCAAAGGATTGCACCATAACACGGCGTTCCTTGCCGTCAAGAAGCATTTTATGCCCTCGGACAGCGTGTACCTCACCGAAGACGAGATAGAGCGTCTGTGGGCCCTCAAGCTGCCCAACAAGCACGACCAGGAAGTGCGCGACCTTTTCCTCATCGGCTTCTACTGTGGGGCGCGGTTCTCCGACTACTCGCATCTGGAGCAGAGTATGATCCGTGACGGCATCATCCATCTCACCTCGCGGAAGACCGGCGTGGAGTCCCTTATACCCTGTTCTCCCAGGGTGGTGAAGATGCTCAAACGTAACGGCGGAAGGGCACCCCGGATGTCCCAAGAGGAGCTGAATCGGGAGATAAAGATGGTTTGTTGTAAGGCGGGCATCAATCAGCCCGTCACGACCACCATCGTCAAGGGTGGCAAGCAAGTCAAGACCACGAAGCCGAAGTATATGCTCATCTCGTCCCACTGCTGCCGTCGATCTCTGGCGACTACGCTTGTCTTGCAGGGCGTGCCGGAGAGACAGATAATGCTCATCACCGGGCACAAGAACGAGAGGTCATTTGCGACCTATGTAAAGCTGACGAAAGAGGAGAACGCCCAGGCGCTCAAAAACAACCCTCTTTTCAAAAAGTAATACGGATTCTAAATCGATGATACGAAAAACCCCGTCAGAAGCATCTCTGGCGGGGTTTGTGGTGACTCCTACAGGATGTAGCCCGGTTTTATGGGTATTCTCGGTGGTTATCAATCAGTTACACCCTCTATTTCGGTTCGTTTTCAAGGCGAAATCATAACGATTTTTGCCCCCATTTTAAGGATTTTTAACCAAATCTAAATCGCATCGATTTAACCGATTTTGGGTGTGACCCTACCGAGACACAAATATACAACAAAAACCCCGGAGGCGCAATACCCCGGGGCGTCCAATCAAAAATCACCGTTCACTATGAACTGCGATAGCGACCACGGGAACGGTCAGGCTCCCGTGACCAATGCGGACTACTCCTCGAAGAAGTCCGTGACATACACCTGGTTCTGGTCGCCATTCTCGGCAACCTCGTACACCTCCAGACGGAAGTAGTTATCCGCCTCGTCGGTGGTTGGTGTCTTCCCCGCAGTCTGCACAGAACATTCGGCCTTGGCTTCGTCGAGGATTTCGCATTCGATGCCGGTGAACTGGAGACCGGCCTTGGTGTTTTTCTTAATGATGAACATAGCTGATTGATATTAAGTGTTACATAAGGAATTTCTGTACCTTCTTGTTAACCCTCACCCCGTGCCGGACGATATATCGTGCCGTCATTGCCGGGTCCTTGTGACCGGCCATGCGCATAATATCTACGAGGTCGGTATCGAAATCGGCGAGGATCGTGCTGAACGAGACTCTGGCAGAGTGTGAGGAAATGAACTGATACTTGGGGCCGGTGAGTTCTTGTCCCGCCTTGTACACGGAGACTTCTTCGTTGATGCCAGCCCACTCCGCGATGGTTCGTACCATATAGTTGTAGTACGAGAGCGACACTTGCTTGCCGTTCTTGTGTAGCCAATCCACTTTCTCCTTCGTCTTTGCGGAGCAAGGGATGGTGGCGTGGATTTTCGTCTTCTTGGAGACGTAGTTAAGGAGGTAGGAGCCGTCTTCCCTCTTCTCGAAGTTGGAGGGCGTCAGCTTCACCAGATCGGAATGCCTGAGTCCGGTCTTGCACGAAACATAGAACCCGTCCCGGACGGTTTGTTGGCGGGCATCATCTACCCAGACCTCGCCAAACTTCTCGACCTCCTCTGCGGTGAGATAAGTCTTCATTGTGTCTTCGTTCTTCTGGACGAGAATTTTACGCCACCCTTTCGGGAGATCGATTTCATCGTCGAACTTTGATAGGAATCCTTTGAACACGGCGAAGGTGGTGTGTGCTGATGATGGTGCCATGGAAGACCTGACTATCTTGGCGAACCGTTTGAGGTGCGCAGTGTCTATGTCATTCCACGAGTTGATTTTACTGGCCTTCAGGTACTTGATAAGGCTCGGTCTGCTTTTGGGTGTGACGCATTCGATCGCGTCGTAAAGTGGTGTCATAGCATTGTGATTTTGATTGTTAATAATGGCGAGCGGGCAAGGAATCACCCTCGCCCGCCCATAATTCGTTGATAGGAAGATTACTCCTTCTCTTTTTCTTTTTCCTCCGCATCTTTTGCGTTCTTCCTTCCATACTGCGCAACGCCGTCAGACCAGATGGTGAGGCCCATTACGAATACCGCGAGACATCCGGCGCATACCCACCAATAGAGGCCCCCGGACACGTAGATATGGAAGATGAACGCGAGGATGCAAGCTACCAGAAGGAATAGCACGAGCACGGCCACGCTTATCCAAGCGAGGCGGTTCCATAAGATGTAGTACCACTTTGGCATCATAGTGCAAAGATAGTGATTAGTACGCAAAAATGCGAATCCAATAGTCTTCGGACGTAAAGTGTTTCTCGAGGGTCTGGTTGAACTCATCTTCGAATTCCTCGGGCGTATAGACACCCATCCTATTGTCCTCAACGTCGTGCGTTTCGGCATAACGTTCGATTTCGTGCGACAGTTCTACTGCCACGTCCATACGGTTCATTTGACGAAGGCCATTATAACCCTCCAGATTGTCGGGAAGCAAGTCCCAACGTCCGACATAGATTTTCATAATGAGTAATTTTTAATTGGTGAATAGCACCCGGAGGTTCGATCAGGAGCCGCCGGGCATAAGGTTAAACACGTTTGTGAATTGCACCGACATAGCCGATGTTCGTTTGGTGGAAGATACGGTCAAACTCCGCCTCATCGTACGCCTCGCCGTGCATATAGATACCGGCGAACCATACCTCTCCGTCCTTATCCAACATCTCGGCATAGTACACGATGTGCGTAGCCTCCCTGGGGAGCCTCCACCAGTCCGCCTTGACGGACTTACGTGCCGTTTCTTTCAGTTCGTGTACCTCATCCAAGGTCGCCTTGCGATCCTCGGTAATCACGTACCGGCCAGCACGGTCGTAGTCGTGGATTTGAATACTGATTTCGCGTTCCATAGCCTACTTGATTACGGTGTTGGTGAGATTGTCACGTAGTACGGGATTCATGCCTTGCTGCTTTAATTTGTTGTAGTATTCCAAGGCGACTTCATAGGAGTTGAAGTTTGTGTTCTCATGTCCTTCAGCGGACACTTCTACTGTGTAGTGATACATAGTCGTTGAATGTTAGATTTCGCTGTTGTATCTCCCAAGGCCCTTGCCGTTTTCGTAGGTTTCCTTCCAGAGAAGATAATAGGTCGTTCCGTACTTTTCCTCCTCATCCGCAATGTAGGCGGCAATCTGCACCTGGACTATCTCTTGTCCGTAGTGGTTCTTGAACGGAATGCTTTTAGAGAGTTCCTTCGCCCGTTTCACCGCGTCACGATAGTTGACGCACGGCTCGAAGTCAACAGTTTCGTAGTCCTCGTCCTCCTTCGCATTTGGGTTGAGGTGGGACCACGAGCGCAAATAGAGTTCGTATTCCTTTGCCATAACAGTGATTTTGATTGAATTAAATTGGCACCTCACCCGTGGTTCAATACGGGTAAGGCGAGCATCAGAAGACCGGCACGATTTCTATCTCATGATGCGGCCAGTAGGTTCGGCAGAACTCTGTGACGTAAGACTTCATCCAGCGCTTTGCTCCGGCCTCCGTCTTGTAGAATCGTCTCATATATCCGCCGGTGTAGGTTGCCCCCAGAACAAGGAAACCATGGTCAAGGATGTAGAACTCCACGATAGGGTCTTTCCTGCCGGTGATCGAGTAGGAAATGAATGCGCCGGGCTTGGAATCGACGCTTCTGTAAACCGTGACTTTCATAGGCTATAAGGGCTCGTTATATGTCTTGATTTCCCTCCTTGTGAAGTAGTTCTTCACGTAGATGTCCTTTGCCTTCTTCCTTGCGGATTTGAGGTCTTTAGCTTCTACCACATAGGTGTCCCAGGGGCCATAGGGATGCTCCAAGGTGATGCGAAATTTTTGTGTTGCCATAATGAATGTGTTTTGATTGGGTTAATTAGCGGCCAAAGGGGCGGTTCCCCGCCCCTACAACCAATCAAATGCCAAGATTAACCGCCTCGGCCACGGAGAGGGCATCCTTCGCGTACTGCTTAAACTCCTCTTGCAAGCGTGCATAGTCTTGCATCTCGCCCTCTGCAATCGCCTTCATCTTTTCCGCCTCTGCATACATTGCATTCTTGATGCGGAATACCTGGTCGAAGGTCAAACCAGATATTGAATACGTGCACCCGCGTTCGCCGGTGTGCCGTTTTGTTACTTTGATAGCCATAGTGATTGTGTTTTTGATTGTTAGCAGACAGCCGCCCGGTCGGGGGCGACTATCCAGAGCAAAGGGCGGGGCGACGGAGCGCCCTCGCCCAAGGAATAAGGATTAAGCCTCGCTTTCGCTCAGGTTAAGATGCGACACGGGCACAACGGTAACGCTGTAATACATATTGATGCCGCTGAAGAACCCGTTGTAGCCGAGGGCAATCCAAGCGTAGTAGGCGCCGCCACGGCAGCAAGACCAGAGGTACGGACGTTCGCGGAGAAGGTCTGCGCCGGAGATATTCTTTGCAAGGGCATTGATGTCCTTACGGTATTTCCAGATTGCTCCGACGGTGAGCAGACTCGGGATGTTGAACTGCTCTCCGACACTGCGGACATGCTTTGCCGCCGGGCTATCCAGCGCGAGCAGATCGTCGGTTACCTCCTTACTGCGGTCCGCGTCCACGAACAGAGCGTCGATTTCATCGTGCTCGGGTTCTTTCCAATCGCGGATGCGGTTCTCGTCGAGTAGGATGCAGTCCTTGTACTTCGGGTAAACCAAGATTGTTTCACCGTCAATCCTCGGGATAGCGATGCCCTTGATAGCGTCGAGTGTCATTTCGCCCTCACGACCATCCTTGAAAATAATTTTTGGTTCCATAATGTTGTGAATTAAAAGGTTGAACATAAGTTTGGTGGAAAAGTAGGGTTTCGCCCCTACAATTCCTGATACCACTCCGTCCAGAAGTTGTCGTCTTCGTCCTCCTCCAGAGCGCGGTCAAGTCTCTTCTCTGCCTCTTCAGGCGAGAGAGAAGCATCCAGTCCGTTCCACTGGAAGATTTTGATTGCACATTCCCTGGAGCAAGCGTAGTCGTCAAGGCCGTGGAGCAGATAGCCCTCGGTGATGAACTTTCCGCACACGTCGCAGATGCGAAGGCCGGTGTCGGAGAATGAGTTGTCAAAGATTGACAAGAAGTCATTCTTGACGCCCGCATCCGCACCCTCGAACCAGAGAGCAAGGTGGTACGAATCGGTCATTTCTTTCGGGTTGGCTCCGTTGTATAGAGCAAGACCATAAGCACGGTTGTAGGTTGTCTGGTGCTTGTCGATGAGGTTCATAAGCCTCTTTTGAATTTCACTGGTGTACATAGCTGTAATTGATTGGTTGATTGGAGGGAAGGCGGACGGTCAAGTCCGCTTTCCCATACAGAAAGCACACGCGGAGGCGTGTCCCTCCGCGCTCGGATTTGGATTAGTAGTTAGAAATTACTACCTTTATCCGCCCGATTTTCAAGATGAATTTGAAGCGCATACTTGAAAAGTGCTTAAAGATGCCGGAATCCGTCCGGCGGGGAACCCCAGACACGTCTGGGGTTTTTCTTTACGCCTCCTTATTCCACCGGTCGAAATTGCGTGTCTTGCACGCCTCGTCCCAGAGTGCTTGCATCCTTGCAACCTCTTTCTGGAAAGGTTCGGGCATAGACTCAATTTTTACCTTTCGGCCAAGGCCCTTGAAAGTGTACTTCTCGTCCATCTCGTCCCAGTTGCAACGGATCATCGTTCCGTCCCTTGCCGGGGAGCATCCGAGGAAGCACCCGATAGAATAGTAAGGCAGCTCTTCCCGATACCATTTCGGGTACGGGAAATAGAGCGTGTAGCCATCGACGTAGTTTCTGGCCTCGCCAGTCGCACGATAAAGTCTTGCTTTCATAGCACGCCGGATTAGATGGTTTCGATGATATGCTCATCGGGATAAGCCTCCAGGATATTCACCGGAGTATCATCATCGTCGATTCGCATAAAGGACTTAAACTCCGGATTGTCATATCCGAGATCACGGAAGAAATCGGTCATAAAGTTGTTGAAGCACTCAGGCTCTTCGTACTCTTCGTCGCCGATTGCGTGGTCGATGCACCATTTGGCATACTCGTCTGTGAGGTAGAAAAACTCTACGTCGTTGCTTTCGTGGTTTAATGATACGATTTTCATGATAGTAAAGATTTGATTGGTTTGTGGCACCCTCTGTCCGGTTCAATGGGCAGAGAGTAAAGAGTTACTGCGCGATTTCTGCGTGCAGTTGGATGGCCATTTGTTTCATCTCGCGGAAGGAAAGACTACGTTCCACCGCACCGCAACAGTTCCACACAAGAGCATACGGATAGCGGTGCTCCGTGTAGTTCTGGATGATGCCGAAATGAAACTTCGGGTGGTCGCCAAGAATCTCATTGAGTTCGGCAACCCTCTCTCGGAGTGTTCTACGCTTTGCCATATCACTTCATCTCATAGCAGTAGCCATCGATTGCGTTGGCGCAGCAGTCAAACACGAGCCACGCAAGGCGCTGCTTGCGAGTGGCGTTCTGGTGCTCTTCCGGAGTGTCGTCCACGAACATATCGTTCTCCCACCACTTGTTGAGTGTGTCGTCGGGAATGGCGTCAAGCTGAGCCTTGACCTCGGGCGCTTCCATAAGGGCCTCCACGTCGGCATCACAAGAGCCGGAGTGATAGCCTTGCTGGATTTGCTCACACGTCAGGGTGAGGTTCATTTCGTAAGACGAGCCGGTCTCGCAGAGATACTTCTTGCCGGGCTCGATTTCTTTCTCCCGGTCGCAGAGATAATACTGCGCGGGCCTCAAAATGATTTTTTCGTCCATAAGTATGTGATTTGATTGGTTGTAAAATGGAAGCCAGCCACTCGTTCCCGAATGACTGGCCAGAAAATTTTTTAATAACTCACGGCTGTCTCACGACAGTCTCCCTTTTATTATGTCACGCATCCCTGCGTGTTGCTGTCTGCAAAGATAATGAATAATTTTGGATTGGCGCCTATGCGCTCGGTCAAGAGCGCACAGACAAGATTCGGTTGCGGATTTCTGCGAGCGCAACATCATCCCTTTCCCACGGGTCAACCTGGGAATCAGCGATGGCGCACAGTCCGTCGTAAGTGTCAGCAATGACTTGCTCCAGCACCTCGCGTGGTGCCGATTTCAAATCATCCTTCGAAAACGCATTCTCGATGCGCTCGATCAGTTTCCAGATAGGGTTTTCTTCTTCCATGGCTCAAAGCGTTTCGTACCACAAATCAATGGCGGTCTGTATCAGTTCCTCCGTGGTGTTCTGCTCGATTGTGAAATCGGGAATCGCATAGTCCATCATCCAGACCTGGTACTTGTCGTCCTCATCTTTCATAATGGTTACACGGAACTCTTCTTGTCCGTCGTTGAAGGTGTCGAAATCCATAGAGCCGACTTCTTCGCGCTTGCCTTGGCCCACTCTATCGAAGAGCCAAGATGCAATCTCGTTGCGTGTTTGTGTGTTCATAGTGCTTGAATTTGATTGGTGTGGCGCCACGGCGGCGGTTCAATGCCGCCATGGCAGATGTTATGCGACGTAACGAACACCGTTTTCGGTGAATTCGTAGTCATTCCCGAGGATAGTGTCTTCTATGGCCTCATCCTCGTAGTTCGCATCCTGGTCGCGCTCCCACTGCTTGAAGAAATCATAGAGCATATCGTCCACGAAATCCTCAATCGTTCTGCGTTTGCGCACATACTCCCAGATTTTCTTTCCGGTGTAATCATCCACGACGCTTGAAGTCCAGGTTCCGGTGAGAGCATAGTTACGCTCCCACATAACCTTGCTGTACCGCGTGAGGCAAGACAATCCAGCCGGATGCTCCTTGCTTTTCGGAACGTTCCTCCAATGTCCGGAATAGTAACGTCCCTTTCTGCAATACCGCTCCACGGCGTTCCAGTAGCGCACGAGGAATTTCGGATCATCGCTCATCTCGCTCCACCGTTCGTCGGTGAAACGCCAGCGAGAATAGGTGCCGGGATAACCGACGCTCCAGTCGTACACTTTGATGCCGAAGATTTTCTCGATCTCCTCCAGAGTGGAGCGGTAATCGTCCGCGTCGAAATCGCAGAGCATATCGCCTACCTTGGAGCGCACGTTATCAATGGCGTTCTTCCTTGCACCCTCGGACAACTCGTCCAGTTGGTACACGTTAAATGTAATGGTTCGCATAGTGATAGATATTTGATTGGTTGGCTCCCTTGCGGAATTTCACTCCCGCAAGGAACGGTTAGTCATTGTAGCCGATGATTCGCTCCACGGCTTCGATAAATTCGTCGCCACCGTCCGGGATGCGGCCACCACCACGCTCCGCGTCGTGCTGAGCGATGATGTAGTCGTGTAGTGCGTCTTGCAAATCCATCTCGAGTTTGAGGTTCACACTGTCATACGGTTCGTCTGTGAGGATATTTTCAAGTTCCTCTTGGACGTCGCTCGGAGTGAGGCATTCTTCGCCCTCTTCGTAGCGGTCGATTAGTTCTTTTACTCTGTCTTTAAGCATAGTGATTGTGTAGATTGGTTGTTGGCGCCCTGGCGGACGCTCAAATCCGCCGGAGCAAATCACTTGATTTCATCGATGCGCATATTCTCGATCCGCAGATACACCGGATAGGGCGCACCTTCCATTGTTGCATCCACGTACAACCATCCCTCCAAATCGTCGCCATCGTGTTCATCGGGATTGTAACCGAGTTCACGGCACGTCTTTTCATACTCATCTTCTTTGAGCAAATAGCACCAGCTCTCCTTTGCGATCAAGTCGGTCACGAGTAGTTCGATTGCGTGCTCCTCGCAACTTGCATCCTTGATTTCCCACGGCCCGTCCAGGCAGTAACCAGCGCCCGGCCAAAGCCAAATGTTGTAGTTGTGTGTCATAGTTACTTGATTTGATTGGTTCGGTTCCTCCCGGTTCGTTCAGGAGCCGGGAGAAATAGCACTCATTCGTGCGGATTGATACTCCACTCGTTGAGTTCAAGCAGATAGTAGCCGTGCACATACGCAGCCTCGTTGCATTTCACGAGCGCCTGGCGGACGTTGTGAAACTGCGTCCGGTCAACCGGCTTGTCATACAACAGCTCGTTACCGCGCCAGTTGTTTGTGTAGGCTTTCAGTTCGTAGTCGAAGAGTTTCTGTGCCTCTTCCTCGGTTCGTACCACGGGCGACGCAAACGGCAGATGTTGGTAAATGCCATTCTCGTACTCGCAGAACAATACGCTTACGTTGTAATACATTGTTATGATTCGATTGGTTGGTTGGTGCTGCGTGGAAGATTCACCCTCCACGCAACGGTTCGTTACTCACTCACGCGCTCCCAGGAGAAATCGTCGTTCTCGATGCTTGCTATGATGCAAGAGATGTGGCCCTCGGAAATCTGCTTGTGATGGCCACCCTGAAAACGGACGATCCGTCCACAGTTGAACGTGAGGAAAGGGAGCATCTGCAAGCGCGATTTCTCCCTGGGAGAAACACATCCGTAGTACAACCCTATCTCGCTGTTATCCAGTTCACGCTGTGTGCGCTGGAAATACTGCATCAGTTCGTTGTTCTGCTCGTTGATGGGCAGCTCGAACCATATCTCCAGGTTGTCGTGGATGTACTTGACGCAGAGGTTCGTTCTCGCAGATTTCGGTGCGCGGTATGTTTCCATCTCGCACGGTAGCGGTTCATACTTGTGGTCGCCCACGTACACGCTCTTGCTCTCCGTCATAGGTAAAATCCGCAGAAGATTCTGCGCATCGTGCCCGTCAAACGGATTGCGGTAGCGGTCGTCGGTCGTCTTGTGTATGCTCGCAAGATTACGACCGGTCTTGTCGGTGGTAAAAATACTCATCGAAAGGCCGACCTTTTCCAACTGTTCGTTGTACTGATTCTCCAGTTCTGCGAGGCGAATTTTCTCGTCAAATTCCTTCCTCATTTTTGCGATGTCGTTCATAATAGTGTGTTTTATTGATTGGTTGGTGCCCGTTTGTCCGGCCAAGGACGCCCAGGCAAATGGTTCACTGCAAGTCCACGGCACAAAGTGCCACGCGAATGCAGCTCTGCTCCTCCGGTTTCGCATACACTTTTGCGGCGGATAGTTCGTAGGTTCCGTCCACGGGTGAAAATCCGGTGGCTGGAGAAATCCGTTCAACTCGTCGATTCGGATAAACCTTGTCGTAGAGGTTCGTCAGACGTGATTCAAATTCGTCCACCGCGCGTGAGTATGCGGAAAACCAGGCGTGCGTCACGCACTTGGATTCCAGTTTGTTTCCGCTCTCGTCAAACCACTCGTGTTTGACGCAATAGATACTTTTGCTCATAATTGTGAATTTTGAAGATTGAATTGGTGGCCGACGGTTCGTTTCGGGAACCGCCAACCGTTCAGATACTGCGCACGTATTCTCGCTTGCAGTAATCGTAGCTCGGACCGCTCAGGCCGTTTGAGCAGAATACATACTGCCACTTGCCGTTCACGCGCTCCATTGACACCGCAAAGCACTGGAGAAAACTCAAATCTCCGTAGCCTTTCGCAAGGTTCGTTGCGATTCGTTCACGGTCTGATTTCGTGCGTGATTTCCAGTGGTAGTTCACGATTGCAAGGGCGACGGGATATTTCTCCTCCCAGGGGAGGATCACATTTTCACTGTGCCATTTTTCGTTCGCCTTGAAGACGTTGGAGAAATAGGCAAAATGCCGTTCCTCCTTAAAAAACTCGTCCAGAGGTTCGAAAATTTCCGGATTGCCCTTTGCGCTCGTTCGTGGTCTGCGTTGGTTGAGAAAATTCAACCATCCACGCAAGGTCTTGAATTTACGTGTTCTCATAATAGTTCGTTGATTGGTTGATTTGCGCTGCGGAGCAATATCACTCGCTCCGCAACCGTTCATTCACCGTTGAGGTGATGAGCCAGGATTTCAAGGCAGCAGTCATACGTGCACGGACGGCCCAGTTCGCCGTTCATACACATACTGCACGTTACTATGTGCTTTCCGCAGTTCGGGCATTTCTGTACCTTCAATTCTGCATCCAGCTCTACCTCCGCACCGCAGTGCGGACAACATTCGTAGGTCTTTTCCATGGTTCGTTTGTGATTGGTTGAAATGGTGAATGCAGAATCGGCCAGGATTCTGCACCCAAAAATCGGTTAGTAGGACGCGACCAGTTCCTTGATGAAACTCTCCACGTCCACCTCCGAACCGAGGTTCTTCAGGACCAACTTGCGCTCCACGTCCTTGCGGAGAATCCACGGCTCGAATTTAGTGCCCTTGAACAGCGTGTCGTCGTTGTACTCCTGAATCTTCGTGGTGGAGGAATAGTAGCCATCCACGTACACGTAACGGCCCTGGAAATTCTTGTCGAAAAGACCTTTCTCAAACTCATCGAGCCGTTTCTTCGCCTCCTCCAGCGCGTTGTACGCATCGTTCTTGGCCTTGACCAGTTCTTCCGCCCTTGCGAGCAGTTCGTTCAACTCGTTCTCCGAGATCGTGGAAACGGATTTCTTAACCTCGTCGCGCTTGGATGCAAGTACGCTTTCCACTACGTAGTCGGTGAGGGCGTTCAGTTCGGTAACAGTCATTTTTTTCATAATACTTGTGATTTTGATTGGTTGATTGATAATTGTGAATGTGAAAATTCGCGGATGCAACACCGGTCAGGATGATGCATCCAGGATACGGTTCGTTCGTCAACCGTTCGCTATCGCCGCACGTTCCGCACGTTCGTGAACATGCTCGTAATCGCCCAGTTCGTAGGCGCTCAATGCACTGCGCAGTGCACGGTTCGTTTCGCTGGTCGTGCATCCGGATCGACGCAGACCACCGCTCACGTTGAGCAGTACCTGAATCGCAGCCCGTCTGGCACGGTTCGTTTCACGAATCTTTGCAACTTGTTCGGGGAACAGTCGTTCGATAACTCTGCAAATAATCTTTTTCATAATAGCTATTTTGATTGGTTAAACATTTGGCGCGTAGGCGGATAATCAAATCCACCTACACAATCACTTTATGCACACGCATACTGACGCATCGGTATGCCGTTCACCGGAGAAATGCGGTTCCCCATCTCCGCAAGGAAATTCGAGCAGTAAGCTGCCTGAGCACGCTCGTCCTCAAACTGACGGGAAAAGATGTTCATAATTTCTTCGTGGTTCTCAACCGGGAAATTCCGGCCGTCCTCGCTGCCCGCCTGGCAAGCAACGTGAATAATACTTACTTTGCACATGGTTGTTGTTGATTGGTTGTTGTTGAATTGGAAACGGAAGGCAGATTCCTCCACCCTCCGCCAGTGCGTTTTTATGACTTGTCCTGTTCCTGTTTTCCTCGTCCGTCCATCGGTCAAGATGAATTTCTGAATGTCTGTGACGTGATCCTGGATTTACACCCAGAATCTCGCAAGCCGTTCCGCACTCGTTCAATCAATCATTCACTATTTCGGTGGTGAAATCGAACTGGCTGCAAACACAACCGTTCTGCTCGTTCATCACGTTCTGCCGTTCGCCCTGGGGAAACTCGTTCCCCGCGTTCGGATTCGTTCACCACCGGCCCGTCCATGCTACGGTGCAGAGCTGCGACGTTCCCCGGAGCGCACAAAATTTCACGGCCTGAGCTGCTGCCCTGGTCGTTCCGTTCGTTCGTTCCGTTCGTTCGCTATGTCAAGGAATTACGCACGCCGTCCCATACTTCGCGCCCTGGGCGGTCTTACTGCAATTTGTTTTGCGCTTTGTGTGGGTTTCAATCCACACAAAACAAAGTAACCCCGGAAACGTTGAAAATTTCCGGGGTTATTGTAATACTGAATTCTGAAAGGGGAAAAAGGTTTTATTTGCTTTCTTTATTAGCGTTTTCCGCTATTTTGGAAAGCATTTCAATAATAGCGGGAATTTCGGAAACGGAAAACAGAGCGTTTCCGTTGCGGGTTGTCTTCTGGTAGTCTTCTAATTGTTTCGGGGAAAGTCTTTCGACAAGTTTTGCAGCCGTTGCGGAATATCCGACAACCTTGCAGCACTCCGAAAAAACAACCGTATTAGAAAACGTAACTTTTTCGTCTTCTTTGCCTATTGCGTTGAAATTGCTTTCCGTTTCAGGCGTTACGTTTCCGGCTTTCAGCTCCGAAATATACGCCCTTTGTATGGAAATAGTTTCGTCCTTTGTCAATCTTGCAGCGCTTTTTGTTTCTACAAAAGTAAGGGAAACAGGCAAAGCGATTTTGTTTGCAGTGTAAAAAGATACGATTTTTTCGTACTTTGCAAATCCGTTGATTTTGCTTGCAGCGTTGTTTTCAAAAAGGGAGTTAACAACAAATTCTAATTTAGTCATAATTCAGGGGTTTTATAAGTTATTAAAAAATTTTAATAAATACGCACCAGGGCGCAAAATCCCCCTTTCAGAATTTCAGTATATCAAAGAACTATTTCAATACAAATATAATAAAAAGAATTGACAAAACAAACTTTTTACAACTTTTTTTGCACTTTTTTCGTCTTTGTAAGTGCTTGATATTCAATAAGTTAGAAAAAAATTTACATCTTATTTGAATAATTTTATACTTGTAAGTTGTTGATAATCAATGAGTTAGAAAATATATTTAGACGGTTTCTAAATATGGGATTTTGCCCCTTGTAGGGGGTGAATTCCGCCCCTTGCGGAGCGCCCCGGACGGGAAAAGTAACAAAGTTGTTACAAATGCCCCGGCTACCTTATACCTATAAGATAAACATTTATAACTTATTGATAATCAATGAGTTAGCCACCCCGGCCCCCCGCGCGTATAAAAGGAACTATCGCCCACCTCCCACACGAATTTTGATTTTTTCATTTTTGAATTTTTCGGATTTTCGGTTTCGGGGGTATCCCCAAAGGGGATAACGGGTTGTCTTGAATTTTGCCCTCCTGGGCCCCAGAAATGGCCCAGAATCGCATTGGAGGTGTCGAGATGATGCGGAGTGCCACCGGGGTGCCGGATCGGCGCTCTGCGGGCATTTCTATCGAAAGCCAGGGAAGATACGCATAGCTATCGCTATCGGAATGATGGTTGCCAGAGCGAGTGTGTGTACGCATACGCGCATACGCGAGAGAGCTGTTCGGAAATAGATTGGTTTTTGAAGTGAAATCTACGACTGGAAATTACAACTTCTTGCAATATCGGTTGAGGAGTCGCAAAGCGTGAACTTTTCTTTTTACATTTCTTTTTATTGTTTCTTATACAGATGTTATATAGATGGTATTGGTTGAGCATTTTAGTCAAATCGATTTGACAGATTTGCGAAATCGATTTTACAAATAGTGAAATGCATTTTACAATTTGTGAAATGGGCGGGAAATGGTGTCAGAGGCCGATTTTTGGATTTTCGGCGGATTTGGATCAATGTTGGGATAATGTTGTGTTCTGGATATGAAAAACCCCTCACGACAACAACAACGGGAAAAACGTGAGGGGTGGGTGGCGAGTATGTATGGAGAAGTGGCGCCTGGGTATTACTCGCCGGACTTTTCGAGTGCTTCGTGAAGTTCCTTCTCTTCCTGGAGGATTTTATCGTCGGCCTCCTTGTCGTCGGTGGGCTTGGCTTTGCCGTAGAACTCCGGATGGAGCTCGACCTGGGCGTTGACGAGTTCGGAGTGCTTTTCGAAGAACTTCTGGTCGGGGACGACGCAGAGGTGGGAGAAGGTGCACGCGGCATAGATGCCGAGCCACTGGTCCTGTTTCTCCTTGATGCCGTTGGCGATGAGCATGCCGACGGACGTGTCGAGGGATACGCGCCACGACACGATGCCGGATATGGCCATTACCTTGATGTGGTTGGGCTCCAGGTGGAAGATGAAGTTGTTTACGCGGTAGTCGCCTCTCTGGAGGACGATGCGGCCTTTTCTGTCTGTTTTCATTTCTTGACGTTTTTCTTTTTGGGTGCGGGTTTCTGGGCGGGGGCTTCGGCTTTCGGGGCCTTGGGCGCTTTCTCGCCGATCTGGTTCTCGATGAGGTCGATGAGGGCCTTCACCTCTTCGGCGTTGAGGGCGTCGATGTTGCCGTAGCGGTCCGCCACGGCGGCGCCTTCACGACTTTCGGAGAGGTCTTTCAGGAGTCTGCGGCACTCTTCCTTGGTCTTTGGGATAAAGTTGATGAGTTGTGACATAATGTGTTATGATGTGTTGGTTAAACTTATTCTTCAATAATGAGGTCGATTTTCTCCAGAGGTTGCTTCTTTGGACGGCCGAGTTTCTTGCCGTGGACGGAGTAGCCCTTGTTGGGGTCTTCCTTCGGGGCTTCCTTCTGGGCGGGCTTGTCCGGCTCTGTGATAACGTGTTCTCCACGGAAGGGACACGTGTCGCACTCCGGGCGCGGGAGGTAGAAGTGGATGGTGGTGTCGTCCACTCCGATGCCCTTGCGGGATTTGAGTTTGTCGTACTTGTCGAGGAGATCGACGCGCTTGGGATCATCCGGCTTGAGTTTGGTGATGGTGCTCCACATTGCCGCGAGGATTTCTTCGTCTTGTACGGGCTCCTCGAGAGGGCCTTGCCACTCTTTGCGGTCGGGCTTGGTGCCGTCGGCTTTGGGGCGTCCACGGAGGGCGCCGGACGTGCCGGGCGTCGGGTGTACCTTCTGCTGGTCGTCGGACACTGCTCCGTTGCGGAGCTGCCCGGAGCGTTTCTTGTACACCTTGACGAACTCCTCGGCTGCGGTGTAGTTCACGACGGTGTGTTGGGCGTCGAGCCGGTTGTCTTCCTCGTGGATGAGCCCCATGGCGAGCATAGCGTCCATTGCGGACCATCCCCACGCCATCAGTTCGGCGATGGCGAGCTGCCGGATGTCAACCTTCTCTTCCCTTGCCCGGGCGATGCGTTTCTTGGAAAATTCTATCATAGGTCATTGGTGTAAACAACGTAGCAACAACAGTTCGGATGGAAGGGCGGAAGCCCGTCGGCGTCCGATGCGTCGTGCGGAAAGCTGGTCTGGTAGTCGCATATCTCGCAGGGGAACGATGAGCCACGGAAGACGTAGTAGCCTTTCTTGCCCGCGTTGAGCCTGGCCCAGTTCTGCATCCATCCTTTTGCCACGACGGTTGTGAGGAGAAGCGCCAGGGCCGCTTGTGAGGCGATGGGCTTACCCTTGCCGTAGTGTGGGATGTTCTCGAGCCGGACCGCCGCGCCCTCTCCCATGTGGTCTTTCACCCACGGGTTGTCATAGGGGCGGTCGAGATATTCGCGGATGGCGGATTCGATGGCCTTGGTGTCTTTGATACCTTCCAGACCGGCGGCGGCTATGACGGCCTCTATCTCGTAGCCCCAACGGGAGGTGTACTCCGCGAGCCTCTGGCGGAAGGTCTTGTCCTTCCACGGGGTCGTGAGCGCCGGGGCGACGAACGGGCGATCCTTGTCTTCGTCATTATCGAAGGTGTCGATAGTCTCGATGCGGTCGTAGAGGGCGTCTCGGAGGAGCGCCAGAACGTCACGCACCTCTGCTTGTAGCTGAGGGTCTGCGGAGAAGCGGAAGCGCTCTGGCGGGATGTTGTACCGGCGGGATATGGCGACGATCCGCCTCGCGGCGGAGAGAAGGGCGCTATCGAGTGATGATACCGCCAGTCTCTCTGCGCTGAGTCGGAGGACAAGGTATTCCTTTGCCCGGCGTATTTCTTCGTCGGTGGGCATTACTCTTGGCCGGTGGTGGTGTTAAACTTCCGTTTTTCGAATTCCGCGAGAAGGTCTGCCCTCTCCTCTTCCTTCGCTTGCTCGAGGAGGCGCTGCCATTCCGTAGAGACGGCGTAGAACCACGCACGCTCGGAAGCGGTCTTCTTGGAGATGAATCCATTCTGTACGCCGATGGCGAGGTCTGCCATAATGGAGGACTCGGATACGTGGACGTAGGGCTTGATCCAGGGGCGGAGCGGGAGATTTACGTAGTCGAGGGACTTCTTTTTCTCGACGCCGTAGCCGAAGGCGAACAGATAGACGACCTCGTTGAGCGCCGGGGTGAACATCTCCGCGTCGTTGATGCCTTTCTCCACTGCCGGGGAGTAGAGGATTTTCAGTGCGGCGGCGGGGAGGTCTCCGCTCTTCAGCTCCGGAGGCGTCACGACGAAGGACTGCTCGAAGATGCGGTCGTGGAGGTCTTCGAGTTCCTTCATAAAGGACTCGGAGGCGGACTGACCGGCGAGGTATCCAGCGTTGTCGTCGGGGCCCATGGCGATGGTCTTGATGGTGCCGTTAAGGTCGTGGTTGGCCTCAACGTTGTCGCCCTTGAGGTAAAGGATGGGCTCACCGAACGCTTTGTTGTTGTGCGCCATCTGGGAGAAGGCAATCTCATACTCCTCGATGGAGTCCTGGGATGCGGACCAACAAGGGCCTTCCTCGGAGCGGAGGTAAGCAATGGGCACGCGGTTCTGGAAGCCGTGAGCCACGGCGCCCAAGGTAGGATCGTCGTAGGCATAGCCTTCGAGCAGATAAGTACCGGCGCCGGTGCCGAAGGTGAGCGGGACGGGGTTGGCATTCGGGTCAGTGACCTTGTGCAGACGGTGGAGGTAGGTTCTGTCCCAGACTTCCAGACGGTCTATGACGGTGCCGTCCTCGGTGTACTCCTTGTAGGAGCGGGCGAAGACGGAGAGATTACCGTCCTTGCCATAGTGGGGGTAGATTTTATCTCCCTTCAGGAAGGAGAACACCTCCCAGCCGAACTTACCCTTCTCGATGTAAGCGGCGAAAGCGGCGTCGCCGGTGATCTTGACGCTCTTGGCGAACTCGTAGAAGGCGTGTTCCATATCCTTCTCGTGCCACCCGTCGTGGAAGCTGCTGACGTCGGCCTTTATCTTCTCGTCTTCCTTATTGGTGTTCAGGTCGAACTGGATGTCGTTGCCGCAGAGGTGTACGAGGTGCTTAAAGGTGATAATCTGTTGGTAAGCGAAAGAGAAGCGGGGAACCTTCTCGATGTAGGTGTTGACAACGGTATTGCCGGTATCGTTGCCGTCTTTGTCAAGTACGGGCTCCTCGATTTCACGCCAGATGTCTGGATAGAACATCGGGTCCTGGATGTTGTGGGACGACGGGAAATACTGCCGGATGAAGTCGTCCTGAATCTTGGGCTTGGTCAGTAAGGGAGTTCCGGGCGCCGACGGCAGAACGGTCAGCCAGGGCCTCTTGGAAAGTAGTGTTCTCATTATACGAATCTGATTGATGTTGCTTTACGGTATTGGGGAATGCCTTTCGGCTTGTTGTGCATACCCTTGCCCACCTCGAAGACGAAGCGCATAAGAAGGGCTTCGATGTAGTCGGGAGAGTGGCCGACGAGGTTTTTCATTACCTTCTTCTTGATGAGCGTGAATCCCTTGTCGGAGGAATCGTCCTCACCACGGATTGCCCGGCGTTCCTTGAGGAGTATCTGGCGGAGCGGGACACTGGTAAATCCCTTGCCGGAGAAGCGCATCGACAGAAGGCGTGGCTCTATGCTCATCTCCCCGTCGATCAGCTTGTGGGCAAAGAGGTACGCGCACTGGCTCTTGAGGTCGTGGTACATACCCTTGAACCTCGGCTCCACACCGGCCGTGTTGTTGAACGGCTTGGCGTGGGGGAAGAAACCCCGGAACGCCTGGCCGAGCCCGTTAAGGTCGTAGCAGAAGTGCTCCTCGAGGACTCCCCACTCCTGAAGCTTGGTCTTGACGTTGCGAATAGTGGTCTTGGAGTCGTAGCGGCAGACGTAGAGGTCTTTGATGTGAAACCCCTCCCAGAGCCACATCACGAGGGAGTCTCCGCCCTCGAAGGCAATGTCGCACGAGGCGTAGCGGATTCCGCCTTCTATCTTGGGAGAGTTGAAGAACCGCTCCATATCGAGCAGTTTTATCATATCCTCACCGGCGGACTTGAAGTTCCAGTTACCCTCGAGGTCGCGTGCCCTCTGCTCGTCTGACTGCTGGGCAAGGTTGGCGAGGTAGTTGGGGTCGGAGAACATCAGTTTCAGGTTCTCCTCCAGACCGGCGCGGACGAAGGTGACGGACTTAACGAACATCCGCTTCTTGTCGTACCCGAGTTCGGCGTAGCGCTCATTCCATAGAGGCTCGATGATGTCCTTGCACTGCTCGTACACCTCTTCGGGAGTGTCGCCCCAGTAGATTGTGTCCGGGGAGTCGCCGTCCATAAAGCAGTAGCGCACCACGCAGTCACGCTCAGGGATCGGGAATCCGTCTGGGCCTATCCACCAGTCGATGAACTTGCGCACCCACGAATCGGGGTCCGGGTTGCAAGTGCCCCAGATGCGGTTACGGAGGCCCATACCGTTTCGGTTACAGGTAGCGAGGTATTTGAACTTCTCGTAGGGTATATGGGTGATTTCATCGATGCCGATGTAGTTGTATTGCTTGCCTTGGAAACGCTTCTTGAAGTCCTCCATACTATCTCCGTAGTAGGAGAAGCGGAGTTTTCCTCCGGCGGTGAAGTTCCAGGTACGGTCGTCGCGGGAACGGTTGAATGTGCCGTACTGGGAGTACATCTGGAGGGAGTAGTCGATTACTTGGGTAAGGTCGTCGCGCTCATTACGTACGATAAGGCCGGAGAATGCGGGCTCGTTGATGTCCTTGAGCCCTTCCATAACGAGGCTGAAGGACTTGGAACCGCCTCTCGAGCCTCCACCAATCATTATATCTACGTCGCGTGAAAGCATGCGCTCCTGCGCACCCGCCTGGGCGATGATGCGAAGCGGATTGATTGTGTCCTTGTCCTTATCCCGGAGAGCCTGAACAGCCGCATAAGACAAGACCGGTATGTCCTTGGAAAAGACCACGATACCCCGTTGTTTTTATCATTTTCTGCAAAATTATCAAAAAATTTACAACTTTTGTTGTTGTTTGTTGGATTTTTTGTATTTTTGCGACGAGTATAGATGGGCGTATGAAGTTCGAGACGGTGGAAGTCACGGGCAACGGACGCGAAAAGACGTTTGTCGAGTGTCCCAGTTGCGGGCAGAAATTGCTCTCCGTCGCATCGCTTAAAGGTGAGACGAAAGTAGTTGTCAAATGCCGCCGGTGCCACCGGTTTATCGAGGTGAAACTTATTCCTTGACATACTCAACTGCCGAAAAAGCCCTTGAGCTGTATTTACGATCCTTACGGTCGTAGGTGCGGCTCTTTTTTTTATACTCAAAACCAAAGTTCTTTAACAACATGAAAACCAAGATTTTAGCAGCCCTCAAAACCAAGTATTCGAACTTGGGGTTGAGTGACAAGGCGTTTGACGGGGTGGCCGCACTGCTCGTAAAAACCGTCACCAAGGATGAGGAAATCGAAGGCGCCGTAGCCGAAGCCTCCGTGGAAACCCTCTTGAAGACCATCCAGAGTTCCGTAGATGCCGAGCGCACCAAAGCGTCGAACGCAACGAAGGCTCTGGAGGACTACAAGAAAGCCCACCCGGAGGGAGGAGGTGGCGGTGATAATCCCGAACTCAAGCAGTTGAAGGAAGACTTCGACAAGCAGAAATCGGAACTCGACAACCTCAAGGCCGATTACAACAACAAGGTCAAGCAGGGCCAGTATAACGCACTGCGGGACAAGGTTAAAGGAAAGGCCGACGAACTCAAGGTATCCAACGTGTCGCTCTGGAACGACATCATCTCCGGCGTCGAGGTCAATGACCAGACCACCGAGGAGTCGCTTCTGACGGCAGTCAAGACGGCCTACGAGGAGAAGTTGAAGTCTTATATCGGCGACGGTGCCGCTCCCTATCGCGGGGAAGGTTCCAACAAGCCCGCCGAGATAAGCGCTGAAGACCGTGCCAAGAAGGCCAAGGAGGATGCCGACCGGGTTCGCAATAGTTGACTTTAACACACAAACAGATGGCTCCTCTTGATGCTTTGCTTGTAGATGAGGATGATGCTTATGTCGAAACAGAAGACGGACAGCTACTTCTTGTCGAGCATTTGCATTTTAAGAGCCTCACAACACAAACAACTATGCTCGAACATTTCAACAATGCCTATTCGCGTCGCTCGAAAGACATCGGTGGCGTGAATCCGTTCCTCTGCCACCCGGACGAGGTGAAGTACCGTCAGTACGGTGCCCTCATCTCCGACACTCTGGCAGACAAGGAACTCGTGCATGCCGGTACTCCCGTCGAGATTGACCTGAAGGCCCACACCGCCAAGATCATGAAGGTCTGGGAGGTCCTGGGCGTTGAAACCGAAAGTTCCAACACCAAGATCACTCTCAACAAGAGCTGGCTCGCACCCAAGCTGGAGGCTACCGACGTCGTGATGGTGGTTCCTTCCTCCATCTCCGGCACCGGTAAGGGCGTCGTTGCTGGCACTGTCACCGACAACCAGGACGGCACCATCTCCATAACCGTGGCCACCGCCAACATTGACAGTGTTGCCGCCGGTGACTTCCTTTCCATCGCCGCTGAAGCCGGTTCGGACAAGGCCCTCAAGGTCAAGGCCAACAGCGTCTTCACACGCGACCTCTATGCCGGTAACGGCCAGAACTTCGTCGATATTCCCCGTGGCGAACTCTACTGCTACGTGAACACCGTCAACGGTATTCCCGCCGCCGTGATCGCCGCCGCCCGTGAAATCGGCCTGTTCATCGAACCCGAGTATTTCGCAGAAGTAAGCAACAGCTAAAGGAGGACTGAATTATGGCAAAGAATCTCATTTCCGGTCTGTATTCGACCGAATTTTATCAGCTTCTTGAAGGTGCCCTCCTCGCTCGCGGTTACGCATCCCTCGAGGATTGGATCGCGGAAAACCCGAACTACTGGTTCGATGAGGAGGAGTGGAAGTCCATCTACACCCTCGCACCCTTCGAGAACCCCGCCCGCACCTTCGAACAGAAGATCGGCGAGCGCAGCGTTCCCATCATGGCCACCTACCTCTCCGACGAGGCAGAAGGGCCCCTGCTCCCCGCCTCTGGCTTCTCGAAGAAGACTGGCGAAATCCCTCGTATGGGTCGCGGTGTCGCGTTTGACATCGACGCTTACGAGAAGATGCAGCAGCTCGCCCGTCAGGGCGTGAACGTTCAGGACCCTTACTACGACCAGTTCGTAAAGGACACCATGAACCTGTTCCAGAGCATCCACAGCCAGCGCTCCTTCACCGGCCTCCAGGTGGAGTCCAAGGGCTCCTATGTGACCACCCTCGCCACCTCTAACGGTGGTATCGTCGGTTACGAAATCAACCTCAACCCCATTGCGGCCAACCGCAAGAAGTGTGGTGGTTTCTGGCTCGGCGATTACAAGCACGGCACCAAGAACGCTTGGAGCAGCGCCAGTGCGAAGCCCCTCGGCGACCTCGAGGATATGTACAACTACGGCTGGAGGATGCGCTTCATCCCTCGTGATCCCAAGGCATCCGTCTTCCGTATCAGTGCATCCAACTGGGAGGTGCTGAAGGCCCACGCCGACACCAAGGCCCGCGTGGCTATGTGGAAGTACGGCCCCACCTCCGGCTCCCTCGACGCCTATGTCGTGAGCGACGAAGACCTCAAGAACTGCATCGCATCCTTCGGACTGCCCGCAGTCGAGGTCGTGTCCTACTACGGCTTCGGAACCCTCATCAACCCCACCTCGAAGAAATTCGAGACCGTTGAGACCGAGGCTTTCGACCCCAACACCGTAGTGCTCCGTCCTGCCGGTAAGTTCGGTGAAATCCAGTGGAAGCGTGCGACCAACATCCTCGCAACCGCCGATTCCCCGATCATGTACTCCGAGGGTGGCGCCATCGCTATCTGCGAGGATCGTGGCAAGAAGGGTCTCGTCTTCCAGGCCGAGTCCATCTGCGTGCCCGTTCCGAAGGCCATCCAGACCGTACTGTACCTGAGCACCAACCAGGCGGCATCGTAGTCCAAAAACACGTGTGATTGAACCGAGATTATGGCCAAACTGATAGAAGATTATCTGAAAGACCTGACGGCGTTCGACATCACTGACGGCGCCATCGAGAACGTCCTGATTGATGCGGGCGTTCCCGCTGGCTCCGAGGTGACGAGCCTCACCGTCAAGCAGATGGACCTCTGCAAAGCATACACCTATCTCTGGTGCGCGTCCACTCCTTCCATTACGGGCTCCGTCGAGGACTCGGACAGTGGGTGGTCCCACCGGGAAGGTGGCAAGCAGAGTTCCGCCTACGACAAGAGGCTTATGCGCCAGATGGGTCTTGATCTCCTTGCCAAGTATGGCCTTAACTCGGCGAAATCGACGATTCATTTTGCGCTTGGGGGTATCCGAGTATGCCCCCGGCGCAGAAAATAGCTCTTTGACATGGCTTACAACCCTCGCTTCCCATACACGTTCCAAGTCCTCCGGGCAGTGATGGACGAGAACGGCGAGCCCGCCTATGGTGAGAACGCCGAACCTCTCTATCGCGCCGTGGTGCTGGACGTTGCGGAGTATGAAGGACAGATGCCGAAGATGGTCACGAAAATGACTCCTTCGGACTCTATGCTTCTGGACGAGGAGAATGTCTTTATCGTAACCGAAGACGGCAAGTATCTGATTGTCGGTGAGGAAATGGTCAAGGACCAGGTTCCGGTAACTCGTCAGAAGGTGCGTGTCCCCTTTGGGTACAGACAGCAGACCGCAAACGCCGTTATCAACGGCGACGTGATTATCGCAGAGATGAAAATCGCTTGTCCCTTGATTCTCGGTGACATCCGTACCAAGGATTTGCTCGAACTGACCGATAACGACAGAACCTTCCGGGCGGAGGTTGTAAAGAAAATCAACACCAATTTCGGATCGAATATCTGGTACAACGAAGTCAAGCAATGACGAATCAGGAGATTATTAGAAAGAAGTTCAAGGCTTTCCGCGAAGCAGTCCACAAGGGCGGGAATCTCGCTCTGTGCGACCAGATGTCGCGGACTCTTGAGCAGTCTATCAATCTCCACCAGCAACTCGAGGGTGGGTATCACACCCACCATACAGAGGAGTCTGATTCGCACGGTTGGGCCGTTGCAGACAAGACCGCTATCGTTGGGTCTGGCGCCAGTGTACTGGCTCAGCCCAATGAATACGGTTCTGCCGAGGACGATGCGAAGAAGGAGGCGATGAGGAGCAACGGAGGGCAGAAGGGCGTTTTCTCCGCGCTTATGGTACATCCTTTCGAGGGTGGCTCCGAGCACGATGAAGGCGGCATTCCCACCTCCGTAGGAGAGAGCGGAGAGCCCCACGATAGTGTGAGGTTCGAAACCAAGCTCCAAGAACTGCTCAAAGTCTCCGCGCATCAGAACTTTCCGTGGTATTACCGAAAGAACGTTAAGGTCGCAATGCAGCAATGAACAACTTTGACATTACCGACATAGAGACCACCCTGAAGGGTATCGTGCGTAGCGCCGGGGTTTCCGAGACCGTGTACTCTAACCGGCCCAAGGCAACGCCGTCCCCGAAGGATGATTTCGTCGTTGTGTCCGTAAGTGGCAGAGTTGAAGACGTTTCCGCATACGGCCAATGCCGAGTGTTGATTTACCTTTTCGCCCGCGATACCCAGGCTTTCAAGAATGGGTTGAAGTTGAGCAAGATGTACAATGCCTTCCGGGCGGGGCTTCCCGGCTTCGAAGGCAAGTATGAGTTCGACCAGACTCCTTCTGTGCTTGGGGATATCGCCGACGATTATGGCTACCACGCGAGGGTTATCGAATTGTTTGTGAACATTAAAACAAGCTAAATACTATGGCAACACTTACTTCCGCTATGAAGCAGGATTTGCACATTGGCAATTCCCAGCTCGCTATACTCCCGTACAACCCTACGGTTTCGTATAGCACCCCTACGGACTTCTCCGCCGCCGATGTCCTCTTCACCCTGGAGGGCACTCTGAATTTCGACGAGGGGTCCCCTTCGACCAACCCTATCCGTCTCGACCAGAAGCACGAGGTCATTGACGACGAGTTCTCCGAGGATCAGGAGTACACCATGACCGGTGACATCCCCTCGATCAACCTCGCTCTGATGTCCTACTTCTTCGAGGAGGGTTCCGCCGTCTCCGGTGTCAAGTCTCCGGATGGTGGCTTCACCTATGCCGGTAAGGGTTACGGCGCAGCCAAGACGAAGGAGGTTGTGGTCCTCGCTGTCTCCCAGAGCAAGAAGACCGCCATCATCCTGAACCACGTCAAGATGCGTCTCTCCCGCCCGAAGGGAAGCGACAACACCAACCCGAAGGTTATGAGTATCATGGGCGCTTGCATCGCAGATGTGAACGGCATCGTGGTTACTCCTCTGCCTACGGCCACTGCTGTGAGCCAGTAACATCGGGGGAAATCCAAACCCAAGGGGCGGGTGTTTTAATCGCCCGTCCCTTTTTTAATTCACGATTATGGCAGAAGAAAAACAGCCCTCCCTTGCGGCGAGACAGGCGGTGATGTCGATTCTTAACGACACCCCGACAGTAGTATCTATCCCCGGCACACGACACAAAGTGAAGCTGGGCTTTCTCCGTGACTGCACGGTGGATAAGGTAACGAGGCTTCTCCTTGAGAGGGAGGAACAGGAGGAACAGGCGAAGGAGGCGGAAGACCTGATGCGCTCCGTCGCCAAGCATCCGTATCTCAACCTCAAGATCGCGGTATGCTATGTTCTCAATGACTATTGGAAACTGCGTTTGTGGTTCCCTCTGGTTTGGAGGTGGTGGGCCTACGTCTGGCGACTCGACGAGTCCCAGGTGGCGAGCGTGCTCGCAGAGGCTCAAAAAAAAACGGCAAATCTCTTGAACTGGTATTCGATGAGTTTGGGATTAGGGAAGGCTATAAGAGCCGACCTCAAGACAATGGCGACTCAAAGCCCATCCCCTCTTACACCGAAATCGGGCGAAGAGCAGCCTTCATAAAGGATTTCCCGCAGTACGGACTGTCGCGGAGATTCTTTTTCGGTCTTGTGACTGTCCCGGAGTGGGATTCATACGCGGTACTGTCCCGCGCAAAAAAGCAGTTGATGCAGAGCGATCTGCCGCATACGCTCTACAACTACAAGGCGAAGGATGGGGACAAACTCTATAATCCCAATGATCCGGCCTTCGAACTCCAGAGGCAAGCGGATGAGAGGGCTGCGGCAAGAAGAAAGGCCCGCCAGGAGAAGGAGGGGTACACGGTGGAAGAGGTGTTCAATGGCGATGCCGATTAGGTTTGACAACACTTAAAACGACAATACAATGGCCGGTGGTGGTAACGACATAGATAGCTTGAAATTCAGTCTCGTTCTTGACTCGAAGAAGTTTGAGAGCGAGATGAAGCGTATTGAAGGCTTGACAGCGAAATTCGAGAAGTCTGTCAAGGAGTCTCTTGCTATTACCAATCTCCTCGAGGTGGCGCAGAATAAAGGCTCGAAGGCCACCGAGAAGAAGGTAAAGGCCCAGAAGGAGATTGTGCTTCTGACCCGTCAGGAGTTGGAAGCGAAGAAAGCGGCCGGGACCATTACCGACAAGGAACTCAAGCAACTGAATGATATTATCAAGGTCGATAAGGCGATTCTTGAGGAGGAGAAGAAGCAATATGACCTCCGAAAGAAACAGCTTGATATTGAAGGGAAGGAGTTATCGAATGCTCAACGCCGGAAACTTCTTGAAAAGGAGACCGGTGAGGTTATCGGCTTGAACACCCAGAAATTGATGTTGCAAAGCAACGTCTTGAAGGGCCTCGGGTCGTATGTTGCGCAGTATGCGTCTCTCTTTGGTGCCGTATCGATTGTGCGCAATATGGTGCGCATCACTGGCGAATTTGAGGCTCAGCACACTGCTCTACGTGCTATTCTTCAGGACACTGCCGCCGCAGACCGCATTTTCAATCAGTTGCAAGTTCTGGCGGTCAAGTCTCCTTTCACGTTCCAGAACTTGACTTCCTATGCGAAGCAGTTGACCGCATTCTCAATCCCCGTAAATGAGGTGTTTGAGACCACGAAGAAGCTGGCGGATGTCTCTGCCGGTCTTGGTGTGGATATGGGCCGTATCATCCTTGCTTATGGCCAGGTGCGTTCCGCCGAGTTCCTTCGTGGCCAGGAAGTCCGTCAGTTCACAGAAGCCGGTATTCCTATCCTCAAAGAACTGGCGCAGCAGTTCCAGGAAATTGAGGGTCACGCTATTTCTGTTGGCGAAGTCTTCGAGCGCATCTCTGCCCGAGAGGTGCCATTCTCTATGGTGGAGGAGGCTTTCAACCGAATGACTTCTGCCGGTGGTAAGTTCTACCAGATGCAAGAGGTTTTGGCCGAGACGGTCAAGGGTAAAGTCTCCAACCTCCAGGATGCGTGGGAGATTATGCTTTCGAAGATCGGCAATGAGAACTCTGGAACCATCAAGGGAATCATCACCGGCATCACCAATCTTCTTGCAAACTATGAAAAATGGATCGGGCTCGTTGGTGCCATTATAAAGTATCTCGGCCTCTACAATGGTCTTCTGTTGATACACAACACATTACTCAAGGCAAAGAATGCTTATACCACGCTTCAAAACAGCCTTGAGATTATACGCAACAAGAATCTCACTTGGGGCAATGTGTTGTTTGGCACCCAGAATGCGCTGGAGAAGGTACACCTCAAGAATCAAAAGGAGGAATTGAGGCTCACGGCCGCAATCACGGCCGCAAGAAAGGGCTTGTTTGCGATCCTATCTATGCTCGCTACGGTAATCTGGGTTCTGATTGAACGCAGTAGAAAGTTGAGCGAAGAGGCTAACAAGCATATCAATATCGTCAACGACGCGATGGCCAAGCTGAATGCGACATTGATTGACTTCGAGATAGGGGCCAATCGTGTTGAGTCTGCATTCATAAAGATGAAAGAGGCAACTGGCGACGCTACCGAGGAAACGAAGGCGTTTTACAAGTCGGTTGATGATTTGAAGAAACAGTTCCCGAAGTTCGTTGACGACAATATGAAGTTGGCGACAACCGTCGATGAACTTGGCCAGTATTGGGCGAGGGCTCGTATGGAGATGAACCAATACTATGCCGACGAAGCCAGAGAGTCTGCCCATAACGACCTTCAACAGAATAGGGACGAATCCGTTAAGAATTTATCGAGGGGCTTTTCGAAGTATGTAACCAATCTTTTCAAAAATAAGTCAGAGGGTAAGACGTATGCAACGATGGCGTGGCGATACGTTCTTGGTGATATAGATCGGTCTGAAATGGGCCCGATGGTCGCCAAGATGAGTGCGGCGTTCGGGGAGAAGACCGGTAACAAGTTAGACTATTCCAACGAGATTTTAAGGATTCTTGACGAGTATGTCGATAAGTATAGAGCCATTATGCGCGACTATGAGGATGCGCTTAATGAGACTGACGATATGCTCGCGGCCCACGAAATGTCAACTACGCGCCGGACTTTCAACGAGGCGTTGTTTTCATTATTGGGATACGATAAACAGGGTTGGTCTTTTGATAAAGGTGAAACATATACCTCGTATGGAGATTTAACCAAGGAGCAGCAAGACCAAGTCTTTGACTGGTTTATAAAGAGTAGCGGCCTTGGATTTCTGTCGGAAGATGGTGTCGATCAGTTTGCTGATAGGTTGCGCGAGAAATTCGCGGCGGAAGGCACGTCGGATAAGATTAAGACGGCTATCGAGGAGCTGTTCAAACAGTTTCCGAAACAGCTTGGCGTTTTATCGAACAAAAAGACTGGGTGGCAAGCTGATGTTGATAAGGTAATTGACGATTTCGGAGAAACCATCCGGAAGGCCCTCAAGGAAATGGGCACGATGGAGGATTCTGCGATTGACGAATTTGTTGAGGCTCACAAAAATCATGGAAACAGTTATCGTGTCGAAATGACCGACGACCTGAGCGATATGATTTCAGAGTGGACCAAGGGGCTCAATAAGGCGCAGACGGATTTGAATGCAATGCCTTCGCAGTATGCAAATCTCCAGAATAGCGTTTATGCGAATTATTGGCTCAACCTACTGCTGCTCCAAGCCATTTCTACCGGTCTTTACGGTACGCCGGACTTCGGCGGAAGCACCGCCGCCGCAGAGGCAGAGCGTAGGCGCCAAGAGCAAGAGAGGCGCGAACGCCAGCAGAGGTACAGGGAGAGGATTCGGCAGAAGATTTCTGACATCAACCAGAACTTCCAGAACCTCAAGGAACTGAAGGCGGCGTATGATCAGTTCAAGTCGCTTGGTTTCGATGATGCCGCTATCGATGGGCTTCTTACCAATTATTTCGGCACCGGCATACCGAAAAACGGTTTCGCATCGGCGTTTGAGGCTCTTGCCGTCGAGATGGATAAGTACGACAAGCACGCCGCCGAGGATATTCGCAATTTCGCCGCCGGAAAAGACTGGAGGGCGTATGCCAGTAGCATCGAGGCCGCACAGAAGGCTACGAGCAAGTTCAAGGAATCTCTGGAAGACCTGGGGGCCGCAACAAAGCGCCTCAACCTTGAGGGATTTGCCGCAGACTTGGATAAGGTTCTTGTCGATACTGATGCCAAGAATCGCCGGTTAAGAACCGACTGGGAACAGAAACTCAATGAACTCGCCGAGGCCAAGGATGGGTGGATCGCGGACTACAAGATAAAGAATCCGACCGCCGACGATGAGGCGGCTAATGCCGCTTGGGTGGCCTTCTACACGGAGCAAAAGGACGCTATCGATACTCTGCTTAAAACGCAGACGAATTACAATAATAAGGTCACCCAGAGGCAGATAGACAAAATGGCGGATGAGTGGGTAAGGACAATGCTTGAAGAGAAGAACATTGACCTTTCCAATCTCAACCTCCGGACTATCCAGGAGATTGAAACGCTCAAGACTCGCCTTGAGGAATTAAAGGCAGAACTGCCGGATATGATTCCTCCGGAGGTGCAAGAGGATGCCGACAATCTGGGTGTTTCCTTTGACACTCTCTTGAAGCTAATCGAGCAGATTCTTAACACCAAGATAGACGATCTTGTTGATAACGAGGAGTTGAAGAAGGTTAAGCAGTTGGCGAAAGACCTCAAGTCCGTTGGTAGTTATCTTGGCAAGATAGGTTCAGCTATCTCCAAATTTGGTGGTGACTGGGAAGGTATCGGCGACGCTTTGAGCGATGCCGGTAGTTCCATATCCTCTATGGCCGACATATACGAGAAGGTAAGCACCGGTGCGATGAGCAAGGGTGCCGGGACCGCCTCGTATATTATGATTGCGATTGAGAATATCGTATCTGTTACCGCCAGGGCCATCGAGAACTTCAAGGAGATGAAGGAGGCCGCTAAAGAGTGGGAACTTGAACTTCAACAGGCCGATTATGAATTTGAGAATCTATACCTCTCTCACTTCGGATACAAGCAAGCGAACGTCTTTGGCGTAGAGAGTCCTTATGCCAAGGCCCTTGCCGCAACGGAGCAGATGCGAAAGGCTCAGGAGAAACTTCTGGCCCAGACGCAGAAGATGGCCGGTATCCAAGTCAAGACCGGACAGAAGAAGGCTCAAGACTGGGGAGATACTGCGAAGACGGTCCTCGAAATGACCGCCGCCGGTGCCGCCGTTGGTGCTGCCGCCGGTGGTGGCGTATTCTCGTGGGCGACCACATTGATTGGCGCCGCAGTCGGCTTGGTGGCGGGTGGTATCGTCGCCGCCTTCACCTCGAAGAAGATGGTGGATGTGTTCGAGTCTCTGGGTTCCCTTACCGGTGGGAAGATATTTGATCCGAAGACGCTCGAACTCACCGATGAGGTCCTTGCGAGATATAACCAGATGGATGAGGCCGGAAAGGCCATTATCGACCACTGGAAGGAGATTAAGGAGGTTATGCGCGAGGCGCTTGATACCTTCAATGAGAATGTCGAGGATGTGGTTGGCGATATTGGTCAGAGTATCAAGGATATGCTCATCGATGCTTTTAACAACGGGGATGTATATGGTGCCATTGACGACCTCCACGACTATATCGGGAATACTATCCAGAGCCTTATGATGGAGATTGCTTTCGCCAAGACGTTGCAACCTCTGTTTGATGAGTTGGAGAAGAATATGCGCCACTCTTTCGGCATCGACGCTGAGGGTAATCCAATGACCTCGTTTGATTCTGCGGTTGACTATGATTGGATTGACGACTTGGTGAAATTCAATGTCGGATTAGAGAAGGCGCTTCCCGCTTGGAACGACGCAATGGAGGGCGCAACTGCCGCTCTGGAGATGCTTGGGTACACTTGGAACGCCGGTGATGAGACCTCGGCCAAATCCCTCGGAAACGGCATCAAATCCATCACCGAGGACACGGCCAACCTCCTTGCCTCCTATCTCAATGCAATCCGCGCTGACGTATCCTACGGCAAGACGCAGTGGGAGCGCATTGCGGTGGCCGTGGAGGGCCAGGCCGGAAGGTACATCACCCTCAACGACTATCTGCAACAAGTGGCCGCAAATACCTTCGATACGGCGCAGAACACACAGGCTATGCTTCAGCGTTTCGACGGCTTCATCCGCGACTTCTCGATGCCTTCTGGGCTTGGCGAATCAATAAAAGTGCAGTTGGTCAATTAAAGTTGTAATTTGTTGGACTTTTATAGTAACTTTGTGCTATGGCTTGGCTACCTTTCATAAACAACTACAAACCCTTCTACATCCAGACCACGGGAGACCCTGCGGCCTGGAGTACGGAGGTCTTCGGCCTTATTGCCAAGTCTAATCCGTACCCCATAATGCCGAATCCCAAGGCGCCGTACAACAACGACTGGAAGGACGCGGATGGCGACGATGAGTATGTCGCCTCGCAGTTCTTCGAGCCCCAGGAGTTGAGCGTGAAGTTCTACTGTAAGGTGCCGGAGGGTGACGACTCCGAAAAACTCCTCCGTGGGCAGATTGCCGACTTCTTTGCCAAGATCAAGCAAGGCGAGTTCCTTATCTATGACGACTACACCGGTATCGGGCGCCAGAAGGTGCACTACGCCGGTTATGAGGAGGATTCTTTCGTGGCCCGTGATGGCTACGCCCGTGCGATTTTCACGGTCAAGTTCAAGGTGAACGACCCCTTGACGGCTCTGTACTACGATTCGAAGAATAAGAAGATCACCACCGACCCGAGCGCCGGACGCAGTGACCTGCTCGGCACCGAGGATTCCAAGTACATCATCACCGAAGAAGGACTCTTTATCCAGGTAGCATAATGGCACAGATAGCGATATATGACAAGAGCGGAAACTATAAACTCAATTCCCATGGCGATAGGGTCTATGGGAAGATGAAGTATGTAGGCCAGACCGTAAACATATCCTATCTGGAGTTCACCATTGCCAGTCCTTACCCTATCGCGTGGAATGTCGGCGACTATGTGGACTGGGGCGCCGGTCTCATCGGGGCGACCAACCTCCGCTTTATGCTTTTCTCTATCCCTCAGCCGAAGAAAGAGGCCGAGGGAGGTCTTTATGGCGGCGGCTTCGTCTATTCCGGCGTGCAGTTCCACGATTATGGCCAGATACTCTCCCTTGTGCCTTTCGTGGATATGGAGGTCGAGAACGATAACCTCATTCACTATTCCACGCGGAGCGGTCTTTCAACCTTCGAGCCGGTGGCCGGTATCCTTGCCCGCCTCCAGGCTTGCGCCGATGCTTACCGCTTGAGCCTTGCGGCCACCAATCCGATGAAGGGCGTGAAGTTCTATTTCTGGCTCTGCACCTCCAATGCTTATTCCTATGAGCGTACCGTGACGCCGATCACGACGCTTGGCGGAGAGAATGCGGAAGCCTATGAGGAGCTTATCGCCGAGGCTCGTGCCGTCACCATCGACGGCTTCGTCCTTGACGGACTGAATAATATCCAGGAGGTCTGGCCCGCCGTTGGGTGGAGCATGGTCTTCGTCCCCTGCACCTGGAACTATGATTACGATGAATACGGCCGTATTTCCGATGCGGAGGAGCAAGAGACCGGGATATATTACACCTTCTCATACCGCAGCGCGAGCAGTACCGTTCCGAGCAGTATCAAAGATGAATACGGGCAAGAATGCGAGTCGCTTCCTACGTGGATCGTCGTCGTGAATGTTGGGGGCGTGAACTTCGTCAGCAATGCCGGAGTCTCCGCCCAGTTTGCCCGTCACGCCGGTCTTGTGAATCTCCGGAAGTACATCACCAACCAGGAGGACTTCTTAACTCGTCTGGTGGCCTACGGCTCCGAAAGGAACCTCCCCGGAAGGTACTACAACGGGAAGGAGATTCTTAACGCTGATTCGGTGGATATTCCGAATCTGATGATTCCCATCTCCAAGTGGGGCAAGACCTACGGTCGTGTGCACGATTCGACATATAATATCGAGTACGAGACCACACTGAATGACGATGGCAGTATTGCAACCGCCACTGCGCGTTATAACAGCACCACCTTCGTCTATATCTACAACTACAACATTTCTCTGCTCACCTACACGGTGACGGACAAGACCGGCGCGGTCGTGGCCTCTGGCTCCTATACCACCTCATCTTTTCCTACGACGAGTGTTCTGCCGCAGACGTACAAGGAGAACCTTATGATGCTTCCGGACGCGAGGAAGGCGTTTATCGAGGATGCGGACATCATAGCGAAGTACGGCGTGATTACCAAGACGGTGCGGTTTGACAATGATAAGGACGGGAATATCTACCCGTCCATCACCGGCGCTACGCTCCAGGACATCATCGACGACATCGGTCTCTCGAAGCAGATACCCACAAGCACCAATCCGACAACGAATCTTATCGTGAAGCAAGTTGGTGACGACTGGGTGTCCGACATCTACGGTATGGACGCGGATATTCTGGCGCAGATTAAGGCTGATCCTTCCTACCGTGTGCTGCTTCTCCGCTACGGTTATGCTCGTCGTGGCCAGTGGTTCCCGTCAAAGGATAACACTTCTGTTATCCGCCAGCAGAATCCCCGTCCGGACAAGGAGTCCACGCATACCACCCGACGGTATCCCAATCCGACGGTTACGCACCCCCTCCGCGAGTGCGAGCCGAGTAACTACCAACTGGTGCGTCGTGGCTATTCCAACGGCCTTCCGGCGCTCCGTTACCGCATCATCGGATGGGACATCCTCACTCACGGCTCCATGCCTTCGCACTCACAGCTTACCTATGCTACCGGTACGGGTAGGAAGTACGACGGGGCCACCCTTGCTACCAGGCTTGGTGCGGCCCTGAAGATGCCGAAGATAATGGATAACAATATCTACACGCATCGGCAGAGCGGCGTGACCTATTATCTGGATTCGAAGAAGGAGGGTGTTACCGACCTTTATATCGGCCTGTACCACTACGAGAAGGATCGCGGATGGGAACTCGTGAGCAATATCGTGAAGGTGCGTGGCCGTCTCCCGATACCGGGATATACCTCGCGTTTTGACTGCACGAAGGTGTGGTTCGGAAATACCGACAATATCATACTCGGGGGATAAAAAAAGTAAGCGGGATTAAGAGAAGGGAACGACGCATGCCAACCGGATTCCTGTTGCACGGGCCCCAACACAAAGTCTCGCTTACGATGAGACAAAGATAGAAAAGATTTATTGAAAAAGCAATATGGGAGTATATGTTAAGATAGACGATGAGGCGAAGTATTACCAGCCGAGCCTTGTGACTGATGCGGCCACCGACCGGGCGGACGAGATCGCCGTCGGCTCGAACGGCGGCAGTAAGGGCTTTATCGTCAGTTCCGGCGTTCAGGATACGCCCATGTCGCTTTCTGCCACACATAAGAATCTGATGGAGGTGACGCAGGGTTTCTGCTTCCTTCTCGGCAGTTTCTCCGGCATCTGGGCCGGGGCCGGTGCGGTGAAGCTCAAACTCGTCGAGACCGCTACGCCGGAGTTCTTTCAGGACTTTCTTCTGGATAAGGCGCTCTCGAACTATACCTACAAGGTTTACCTCTCCGTCGTGGACAATGGCAACCACATTGTCAGTAAGGAGTTGACACTGGTAACTGGCGGCGGATGGGACTATGAGTTGAGCAAATACAAGTACACGTTCAAGATTCCCACGAATGAAATGACCTTCGGGACGGACGGCTCCGGAACTCCGCTCACCGACCTCTCGAAAGTGTCGGTGTATCTGCGTGGGTACTTCTATGAGACGAAACTTATCGAGTACATCGGCGGTGGTATCGAGATGGATAGCGCCGGTGGCGCTGCGGCCTTTTATCTTCGCGGACTTGCCGCCGGAAGCAACCTCGGATGGGGTATTCCTTCGATTACCTTCGGAAGTATCGACGTGAACTCCGGAACCTTTGCCCAAGGCGTAGAGTTTATGCCGAAATCCGCGAAGATCACCGCCACAATTCCCTCCTACTCCAACTCGTCAACCTTGATGCGGGCGGGTTTCATTCCAATAAGGCGCTCCGCAGATAACGGATATACGGATTATGTTCCTATCAGCCAGAAATCCGGCACTACTGGCTCTCTGGATTTCAATATGCGCACTATCCGCTACAAGTCCCCGGCCGCGAGGACTGTGGCGTTTTATATCTTTGCGAAGAACAGTCATAGCTGGTCTTTCACCGACAAACCGAGCTGGGTGACTGCGAGTGTCAGTTCCGGCTCCGGCTCCAAGACGAAGGTAACTCTTACCATCGATGCCAATACCTCCGGAGAGGCCCGTGCCGGAACCATATCGATTCTGGATACCTCTGCCAACCAGTATTACAAAATCCCCATTGTACAGTGGGGTATCGAGCGCTATTATGCCGTTGAGAACATCGTCTCCGGACAAGCTAAGAGCGTCAAGGCGTATGCGGCCACCATCGTGAAGCACACCTTCGATATGGAGGTGGCTTACTACAACGCCCCGACCTTCAACCTCTACCTCCGGCAGATAGGATTCAACATTGCCGACTACGCCGCCGGGGCGAACGGCATCGGGACACTGAATATGAAGTCCGGCCCTTGTGCGGGTCGTGACTTCAATATCACGAACTGCGAGTATGACGCCACCCACGACCGGTGGAAACTTACCCTCGACCGGCTCGAGGATTCCTCCGTGGGGATGGTGTTCCCGAACATCTCGTATCCCATCAACGCGGGCGACCGCTTCGTGCTCACGGACATACTGATGCCGGAGGTCTATATCACTGTGGCGGGTAAGCGTCTGCTTGCCAAGGCCCGCGTGTACTACGACACCCACTCGAAACTCAAGTACCTCTACGACCTTGAGATTGATTCGAAGTGGATTCACGGCCAGACCGGTGTCTATCTGCGTCCCGGGATGTATATGCAGATTGCGGATAGCGACCTTATCGGCGAGAGCGCCGAATACGTGCTTATCGACACCGTGACCATCACGGAGAACGATAGCAACATCCCCACCTTCAAAGTGACCTTGCGAGAAAAACTATATCTACCAGAATAAAATATCGAAATTATGGAACAAGACGTAACAAAAATCTCCCAGCTTACCGAGTCGGTCGATTTCGCAAACTTGTGGACGATCGGCACCCTCGACGACGGGCAGGGTAATGTCACCAGCAAGAAGGTCTCCCTTGCGAACCTTCTGAAAGTCATTTACTCCGTCTCCGTAACGGAGTCTCAGGAGGATGGCGGCACCAATGTCGTTATCTTCACTTTGCTCAACGGGACGACCTACACGCTCAACGTGAAGAACGGTACGAAGGGTTCCCAGGGTATCCAGGGTATCCAGGGCCCTACTGGCCCCGAGGGCCCTACTGGCAACGGCATCTCGAGCGTCGAGGCGGTCTCCATCTCCACCGAGAACGGCGGGCATTCTACCTACCGCATCAACCTGACGAACGGCAATCACTTCGACTTCGACGTGTATAACGGCACCCTCGATCCCACCTTCGTCCCTAACGCTTCGAAGGATTTGGAGTCCTGGGCCGCACGTGATGACTCTCCCGTCGAGAGCGAGTCCAAGGCCCTTATCCGCTCCACCGGCGGTGATGAGAGTATCAACAGCGCGGGCGGCGCCAAGTTGATTGCTATGCTCTGCATCGGTGCGGATTTCGCGCCTTCCCGCATCATCTCCTCCGGATTCAACCTCCTCCGCCTCCAGAGCAACAACGGCCTTGCCGTGAAGGGCAGTGGAGATTGGTGGTACATCCCCGTACCGAAGCTGACCGCGACCAACGACTCCATCGGAACCGCCAACGAGAACAACGGCGTCCTCTTCACCGACTCCAACGGCAACAACCTCACCCCTACGGTGTACTTCAAGCCTCTTGCCTCCGGCGTGCCTACGAGCGCTACCGACGGCACTGCGGCCACCTACCTCGACAAGAACGGCCGTCGCCACTACACCACGAGCGGCCCCGGCTACCTCATCGTGAGCGGCATCACCTGGGCCTCCACTTGCGCCCACCTCGGTTGGAGTACGAACTACGACAAGTACGTCTCTCCTACCGACGCGGACGATGCCGGAACTATCGTGAGCACCACCGGTGTCGGTACGCTCCGTTCCGTTGGTAGCGGCGGTGCCCTCGTAAGCGATCGTTGTGACCGCACCTCCGACTCCCAGATGCTCAAGACCGTCAAGGTCGGTACATCTTCGAGCCTCACTTGGACCAACACGGCCGACGTTGACGGCGAAGGAACTCCCACCGGCACCTATACTCACAAGGCGACTATCAGCGGAATGCTTTCCGACGGCGTTGCGGAGATCAAGGTCAATGGTGGTAGCGTGTTCAACGCGCTTACCGTTGAAGGAAAGACTGTGAGTTTCCAGGATGCCAACTCCACCGTAGCGGCCGGATACGTGGTGAAGTATCAACTTGAGGCTCCCACCACAAGCACCGTGAGCGTCACCACCGTCTTCTCCCACATCAACGACTGGGGTATCGAATACGTTGATGCCACCGGCGATGGCAACGGCCTCTGGCAGTACGTCCAGGGCATTCCCGACGCCATCTATGGTCTGCTTGGCAAGGTTAAGAACATCGAGGGCAACGTCGGTGGATTTGACGTCCGTATCGGAAGTGCCGAGGACGAGATTGTCGCCCTTCAGGAGCCCGACTATCACGACATTAACCAGGCGAAGCTCTGCGGTCAGCCGATGAAACTCTTTGGCGCCGGTACTCCCCAGGAGGCCGTAGTCCCCGACAACTGGATTCAACTTGCCGATGGCGGCTACGACTGGAATGGCGTTCCCTCGGCTATCGGCCAGGAGTACATCAATACCGCCGTTACCAGCGGAGGTCACTACATCGCAGTGCGCGACACCAATATGGGCCTCAAGTGGTACAACTGCTAACAACTAAACACGATTCAATATGGCAACATTACAGTTTACCAAGCTGCCCCGCCGTGGTGACGCGGTTCTGGGCGTTAAGGGCACTCAAGGCAAGGTGCTCTATGTAAAACATGAAAGCATCGAATCGACGGCCGACATCCCCTCTGATCTCTATGAGATCGAGGGTGTCGTGCTCAAGCGACGTGGCGACGATGTGCTTATCGGTGCGCTTTCGCAAGCGGGCAAGAAGTGGTGCGACCGTTATAGCTTCGCCCTTACCGGGTACACGCTTGACGGCACCTCCCGCTCCGGCGTCCTTTCCGTCCGTGAGGCAAGCGACTCTTGGGCCGCAAACCACGACTACACCATCACGTATGGCTGCTCTACTGTGGACGAACTCATCGAGCGCCTAAATACCTATTTTGCCGCCAATACTCCTTTCTCTACCCAGGACTGGGTGGCCGAAAGCGATGGCAACGGCGGTATCAACGTGCATTTCGCGTACGCCGATTGGCGTCAGGCCGGTTACAACACCGGAAAGAGCGGGTTCAGCCTCTCGGCCAACCTTATGCCCGATGTTGTCGCTCTGGCGAACATCCGTCGCCGTCACGGCGGCACCGGTGGCGAAGGCGTGTTGAGTTCCTGGTATCGCGCACTGGCGTATTTCCGTGCCGACAACAGTTCCTCCACCTACAACCCGACATCAACCGTCACGAGCAAGAAGACCGGCTATCCGATTTGTCTCCCCGGTTATCTCGGCCACAGTGAGTATCGCAAGACCGGCGACGAGTACAACGACTACTGCGCCGCTCTCCGTGCTATCTATGGCGAAGGAGAGGAAGGATGGCTCCGCTATATGAAGAGCATGCTTCCCGTGGTCCCCACGGACTTCGGTAATATGGGTATGCGTGATGGACTGGAGCGCACGAAGGTGCTCGCTCTCAAGCGGTACAGTAGCCTCACCCTTACCGACAAGCCTCTCTGTCCGGCGGCGGATTATGCCTACACCTATGGCACGTCTTGCCTCCCCGCAGGGCGTTGGCACCTCGGCACCGTGGAGGACATCTACGATATGCTTGACGGCATCATGTATGGAACCGTGAATGACCGTAGGGCGGATGTCGTAAACGCTACACTGCTCAAATTGGGCGGAACTGCGATTTCGAACGGCTCGAACCTCTGGTCTTGCTGCCGTAGCGACGCCTACTACGCTTGGTATGCCCGCGGCGGCTACGGGTTCTTCAGCAACGGCTATATGTATAGCAGCGTTACCGTTGTGCCCGTGTCGCATCTTAACCTGAGCGAAAGCGAAGATTAAACCTTAACCTTCCGGACGGCGGGCTCCGTACCGCCGTCCATTAAAAAGGATTTGCTATGCAAGATAGTTCATCGATGAAAGACTTTGTCAACCACTCGGTTCCGAAGTATCAGTTGGCGAGCATCTACAAGGGTTTGAAGCGGTTGTCGAGGCATATTCACAAACTTCCGTTTCACATGACGCAGGAGAACAAGCGCAATTATGGGGACCGGATCGTCAGTAGAATGCTTGACTGCTTCGACAATTACATTATTGCGTTTGATTTCCAAGACGAGCGACCGCACTATTATATGAAACTCGTTGGAAGTATCCACGTGATAATGACTCTTATGGATGAGATAGTTGATGAGCATATTCTTATCCCACAGAAGCACGTGACCGATAAGGATGGAAAGCAAATCCCGAACAAACAAGACAAGTTGGTTATTCAAATCTATGAGGAAATAGGAAAAATTGACACAGACATAAGCAAGTGGAGAACGTCGGCTATTAGCAGCAAATCCAGCCACTAAATCCTTTGAAATATGAAGGTCGGTCTGGGTAGTCTGTTCATACAATAAGATGGAGCCCGCACTGTCATTTACAGTTAAGAACAAGAAAGCGGGCGCTGAGCTCGAACCTCTGGTCTTGCTGCCGTAACAACGCCAACAACGCTTGGAATGCCAACGGCAACAACGGGTTCTTCAACAACAACAATATGTATAACAGCAATACCGTTGTGCCCGTGTCGCAATTTATTTATGAACAAATGTCGTTGAACTATGGTAAGTTTGAGAGAGTTATATTCGGATTATCGTGATGCGGTTAAAAACAAATCGCATAATCCCGATTATGTCGCTTTTGATCTGCATCGTTGTGCGAACCTTAACAAGTTGCGCGACGACATAGAGCAACGCACCCTGCGCCCGACGTCTTCTGCTTATGTCGTCTTTTCTCCCGTAATCCGGGAGGTCTATTCCGCAGATATAGCCCAGTGCACGGTTGAACATCGTCTGGAGAGGCGCCTTCGTCCTCTTATTGAAAAAGACATCAATCCAAGGGTTTTCAATAACCGTATCGGAATGGGGCTTGACCGCGCACTGAATTGTCTTGCCGAAGACATATTTGAACTCAGCAATGGTTACACGGAGGATTGCTATGTAGCCGTTGCTGATCTCTCGGGATACTTTCCTAACGCAAATCAGGATCGTAGTTATAACATCTTGAAGAAGTTGCTTCTCGATGCTGATATAGAGTCGGACCTGAAGGATGAACTCATCTATTTGCTCCGGATGAGCATCTATTTCAATGCCAGGGCGTCTGAACGACGTTGCCCCGCGCAAGATTGGCTTCGGGTTCCGCCGAATAAGAGCCTTATGAATAAACCGGAGGGTGTTGGCGCCGCCCCCGGAAAGATTATTATGCAGATAGCAATGACCTATTATCACGACGAGGTGATAAAGTGGCTTCTATCATGCGGCGTCCGTGTCACCGTATATGGCGACGATTTTGCCTTTGTTTTCAAGAACAAAGAGCAGTTTTTGAATCTTATCATGCCAGAGTTCCGCGCCCGGATGGAGGCCATAGGATGTCTGGTCCATAAGAAGAAATTCTATTGCCAGCACTATTCGAAGGGAGCCCGTTTCTGCTCCCAGATTGTCAAGCCCGATCGTATTTACCCCGGAAACCGCACCGTCTATAATTTCTTCCGCAAGATACGGTATTGGAATCGGCGCGTGTCGATAAAGAATGTTGAGCGTATGGTATCATCTCTGGACTCCTATTTCGGCATTCTGCGTAACCGCCAAGGGTATGCCATACTCCGCCGTGGGTATGAGTCTTTGAACCCGAAGTGGAAGACATTCGTTGAATTGAGAGAGCATAAGAATATCCTCGGCCTCCGTCCGGGATTCAAGCATAATGAACTGATATGTAAAATCCACAATCTTAATTTAGTATAACTATGACACAGCAAGAAATTGACATCCAGAAACAGGCGCAGCGTGAGATTATCGACAGTTGCAATGCCCAGTTGAAGGCATCCGACTACAAGGTGATCAAGTGTGCCGAGGACAAGGCCCGTGGGGTTGCCAAGTCCGCCTTACCGTATGACATCGATGCCCTTCACGAAGAGCGACAGGACCTCCGTGACCGCATCAACGCCGCCCAGGACGAGATAGATCGTCTGGAGGCAGAACCTATCGACGAGGAGGTGCGCGATGAAAACTGATAAACTCCTCCACCTTCTCGCGTGCTTCGCCATCTCTACGGTGGTGTTCGCAGTTTGCCATTTCTTCAACCTCCGTGGTTGGGCGATGGCGATAGCCGCCTCTCTCTCTCTGCTTGTAGGCGTCGCAAAGGAAATTTACGACGCGAAGCATCCGGAGCATCATTCTGCCGAATGGCTCGATTTCATTGCCGACTGCGGGGGCATCGTACTCGCGGCAATCCCTCAAATTCTCATTCTGCTATGAAAAAGTTTTTCGCGTGGGTATGGGCGCAGATATGCGCCGCCTACAACTGGATTATCGCCCAACTGGATAAGGTTCGTAAGGACCTACTCTACTCTTTTATCACCGGCATTCTCGGCGCGGCATTCTGCGCCATTGTGCTCAAGGTCGAGTGGGCTTGGTGGCCGATACTGATGGTCGCATTCATAAGGGAGTTCATCCCCCTGTTCTGCGGACGCAGTTTCCGTGTTTCCAACTTCCTCTCTGCGGTGATCGGTGGTCTGTTGATATGGGGGTTCCAACTCATAAGTTAGGGAGGACCGCCCTATGGTACAGGCTACTGAAAACGGCGCCGTCAACACGATAGTGGAGGGCGGTGCAACCATTGGAGTAGTCGCCTTCTTCTCCGAAGCTATGAAACAAACTTTACCTTGGCTGATTCTGGCCGTCCCCATCATTGTGCTTGACTTGCTGTACGGCATCCGTGCGGCAAAGTTCCGTGGTGAGGCGGTGCGGTGGTCAACCGCCATCAGAAGGACTGTTGACAAGACGGTTTCCTATGTGATGTGGTGTGCCGCCGCCGTGATGATTGCTCAGCTCTTCGAAGTTGCGTGGCTCGACAAGGCGATCCTCGGCTTGGTGTACGGAAACGAACTCATAAGCGTTATCGGGAATTATCTCGAGACCAAGGGTATCAACCTCTCCGTGGCTAATCTGTGGAAACTCATATTCCGCAAGGGTGCCGAGAAGGTTGGTGTCGAGGTGACGAAGGAAGACCTCGAGGACGTGATTCAGCAAAAGGATAAGGAGGAGGCGAAATGAAACTCGTGAAGGTTTGGCCGAACAAGCCGGAGCTGGCGGATATGTATAAATTCTACTGCCCAGCTTGTAGAGAGCACCATATAGTCTCCGTAGGCCCCAAGGCTTATTGGAAGCAACAGTGGGAGTTTAATGGCGACTTCAATAAGCCAACAATAAACCCCAGTATTCTTGTAACCAGCAATATGCCAGATGGAGAACATCGGTGTCACTCCTTCATTCGTGACGGCAAGATGCAGTATCTCAATGACTGCACCCACGAAATGAAGGGCCAGACGGTTGAACTTCCGGATATTGACGAAAAACAATCCTGACGTATGAGCACAAAACTGCCTATTATCCTCATCGACAATGGTCACGGGGAGGAAACACCCGGGAAGCGCTCCCCAGACGCATCGAAGGGCCTTGTGGAATCCCCGTACTATTTTCGTGAGTATGCCTGGGCGCGTCGATGCGCTCAAGGCATTGCCGATGTTCTGTATTTCGACGGGTATGATGCCCGCCTTCTCGTGCCGGAGGAGAACGACGTTCCGCTCGAGGAGCGCACGAATCGTATCAAATCTTTCTGCCGGAAGTATGGCACCCAGAACGTCATTGTGATTTCCATTCACAACAATGCCGCAAAGAGCGACCAGAAATGGCACGACGCCCGTGGTCTTGCTATCTACACCTCGCCTGGTAAAACCAAATCCGATACCCTTGCTACGTGCATCTACGAGGAGGCGGTGAAGGAATTGACGAAGCGTACTTATGGCCACCCCTACGGAAACACTTTCAGCCCAGAGGACGGCAAGCAGAAGCCTATCCGTTCCGACTGGAGCGATGGCGATCCGGACTATGAGGCGGCTTTCTGGATGCTCAAGCAACATCCGGCGACTTCGGTTCTCGTGGAGCACATGTTCCAAGATACCAAGAAAGATGTGGCGTGGCTCAAGTCTCCGGAAGGTCTTGGCTCTTGCATTCACTTGAACGTTGAGGGTATCGAGAGATACATCAACGAATACTGGAACAAATGAAGGTAGTAGAGAATGACATCATTCCTTTCAAGGGTTTTCTCGCCATCAATCTCTTCGGCGTTGCTTTCGTCCGAAGGAAGCCTACCGGAGCATCAGCTTCGAGGTGGAGGCGTACTCCCGCCAGGGCGACGAAGAGTACCTTATGAACCGTAAACATTTTGCACAATGGAGACATTAAAGAAAATCCTCGTAATTGCGGGCATTCTGGCGTTTGTAGTCCTCGGGTGGATGTGTGGAACCTTTTTACCGTTAAGGTGTCTGAAACCGGCGGAAAACGGGCAAGAAGTGCGGGATACGACTTGGTTGCACGATACTACTTACATCGATAACCCCGTTCCGGTGGAAGTGACGCCGAAAGGGTATGAATTGGTGCCGATTGGGACGATAGACCGGATCACCGGCCAGATACTCGCCTTGGAAGATTCCCTCGAGAAGAAACCGAAGATTGTCAAGAAGGACAGTCTCATCTACATTGACGTTCCGATGGAAACCAGACACTACGGTGACAGCACCTACGATGCGTGGGTATCGGGGTATAAGCCGTCTCTTGACTCTCTGCGGATATACACCACGTCGATGCAGATAGACATCACGAAGCCGCCCGCACCCCCGAAGCGCTTCGGTATCGGCATCCAAGGCGGTCTTGGCGTCCAGTACGATGCGATACACAAGCAGTTCGGAGCCGGGCCGTATGTGGGAGTCGGATTCGACTGGAGGTTCTAAACGAGAAAAGCCCCGTAAGGATTGTTCCCTACGAGGCTTTTTCTTTGGAATGGCCTTCTTTGAGCGCTATGAGGTTCTTTAGTCCTCTCCCGGACGGGATTCCTTTGCCTCGGTAGCCTCCCGTAAAGGGAAAGTATTCCACCTTGGCGCAGTTGACTTTGAGGATGAGGGAATGCTTTGTCTCCCCGAGGACTTCGATGCCCGCTCTGGCGAGAGTCTTGCGGGCCCACTCTTTCCGCAGAGGAACTACCATGTCCCGTGCGTCCTTCCATTCTTGAGGTTTTGCCATATATTACCCCCTTTCAACATCAAAGGATTTCAACATCTCGGTCATATTCTCACAGAGTTGCCTTGTGGTTCTCGCTTGAGCGGCAACCGCTTTATTAAATGCGGTAAGGCGTTCTATAAGTTGTTGGGCGGTTTCTTCGCTTATGCCAATTATATTCCCATACACTCGCCCCTCCCCGAACGCGGCCTCCCAATCATCGATATACTTGACGACTCCACGAAGAGTCCATTTCCACGTGGGCCAATCACTCGGATCAGGACTACACCAATAGCGGAAATCACGCAACCAAATCATGTGGCCTCGGTAGCGATACTTCCCAGTACCGAGGCGTTGAATTTTTCCTACCATCTCCTATTCCTTTTTGCGCAATCGCGCTTGATTGTCTTGTATGTGCACTTGGGACGTTTGAGGAGGCCGATGAACTGACCTATCTTCACGCGATCCTTCTTCTTGAACGAATGGAGTTTGAATGATAATTCGAAGCACCCCAGACGGGAGCCTTCAAATTCCTTGTATTCATTCTTCATCTCGCCCAGAGTGATTGAATCCTTGACCGGTTCTACCTCTGCCCATTCTGTCGAGCCGTCAGGCTTGAGATAGAGTTTTTGTACCGGCCCGAAAAGTTTGTCAATTTCTCCCATAAATTACAACCATTGAGGGGAACGGAGCCCCTTGTTTTGACTCATTAAAATGTAACCGACCACGGATGAAACGAATCTCATCGGCCTTGTGATAGATAAAGTCGTGGAAGTATGCCGTATCCGTCCTTGCCGGAATGAGCATAACCACGAGGGTGTCCGGCTTGCGAGACTCCTCGTAACACTTGCGTACCCACGTGGCAATTTCACGGCCGTATGGCGGGTTGCAGAACACTCTTGCCCCCCCCAATCACGTGCTAATCCATTGTCTTCCAGAGTGAAATGCCGCTCGCATTTGGCATTTTCGTGGGTGGAGCAAGGATCGAGGTTAAAATGAAACTCCGCATCCAGCTCTTCATAGAACTTCTGCGGAGTCGCCCATTCGTTAGAGTTGCTTGTGAGGCACGCTTGGATTCTCATACTACTCTCCATTAAGTCGTTTCAAGATATAGGCAATGAAGTCGTCTTGGATTCTGGCCGCACCCTTCTCCGGCAGACGAAGCCCGCCAGTGCCGGTGAGGTGGCCCCATCCGCGAACGCTAAACACAATGCGCTCTGCGTCACAAGAGATGTCCGCATAGCCGTTGTGAATATACTCGTTTTGGCGGTCGGACTCTTCTTCGCCGTTGATGATTGCTACGATCCTTCGGTTTTCAAGAATCTGCTCCTTGGTATCAGCATCGGCAAAAGTTAATGCCATTACACCATTCTTCGAGAAGGCATAAGTATCGCACTCGTCAAGATGTAAGGGTAGCTCCCAGACATCTTCCCACCGAATCTGCTTTGCCCTGAAGGCATCGCGTCTCTTCTTTCTGCTATTCATATCAGTCTCTTCCCAAGTTTGATTATAAAGTATTTCTTGCCAGGCTCCGCTCCCCACTGCGGGTAGCCTTCGTCATAAGTCATATCCTTAATCTCGAAGGTCATAGAGGGCCGATCTTTGGCGTAGCCGAGATAGAACGTGACGGACTCGAAATGCTTGAACGGAACCGGCACATATCCGTTGCGGTGCGAGAAGAGTAGATGCCCATTCATAAGGTCGGTAAGGCGCTTACCCCAGAAGGGTGTCGCCTCGCGGTATTCCTCCAACTTCTTACCGGCTTCTATCATCTCGTACCACTGGCGCTTGAGAACAAGTTTGAGGTCTCTCATACTTGCATTCCCTCCGGATATTTGGTTGCTAACGGCCGGTATGTGTCTGGCGCTTTCTTGCCACAGACCGGGCAGACCATATCGGGAATAACGTGGCGATGGAAATACTCATCATCGTAGCCTGAGCGCTCTTCGGTATGCCCGCAGTGTTCGCATTCGAAGATAGCTACGAAGTCTCGCCGGTTCTGGGATTTGATTTCTTTGATTTTCATTGATTCTTTCCTCCTTTTGATTCCATAACGGTAATGCTATCGGCGATAGTCCTCCAAGTGTCCGCAAGGCATCCGTCACGGCACTTTACAAGCCGAACCTTTCCGAAGAACTTGCGTTTTGACACGAACATAAAGTATGTTGGTCTGGTATATCTACGCCGCGAAAGCCAGACTCTTTCGTGCCACCAGAGCCGGGGGTCCTCACGATCGCGGTAGATGTTGTGCTTGACTCGTCTTCCGTAGTCAGGTCCCTCGGCTTGATTGGTGGTACTGAACGTTGCACCAACCGGCGTTCCGTCTGGCAAGCAGAATATCTTAACTTTTTGCGTCATGGTTTTCCAAGTTCTTTATAAGCCCAAATGGCAGTACATATAATACCAACAATGATAGCCACGATGCCGAAGTTCTTCGGCCCGAGAATATCAAACAAAAAGTGCATAATGAATATGAAGACGATTACGGCAGATATGAGTATAACCCCGATAAAAACCGCAATAAGCAAGCGTATTATTTGTTCTTTCATCGCTAAACTTTCAATAAAAATTTGATTGTAAACCCGGCAATTAAGACACAAATGATTATGAAAATGGTCTGGATAAAGAAAGTAACGAAGTCCCTTCTCGTTACCCTCTCGTGGTCTTTTCTTATTAGGGTGAACTGCGATATTATGTTCAATCCAACGAGGAGCATAGTTACGACAGCAATCATAGTGGGTCCTCCCTATAAAATGATTTCTTTGTCGATGCCATAGAGTTTCAAGGCGTGTTGCAGCTCGTGAACGTGCGCCACCAGATTGCGACAAGTCGGGAATTGCGCCTCGAGGTTGTCATATTCCACACACCAGATGCTATCGGTGATCTCGTCTATGGTCAAGTCGAAATAATCGTCCGCAATAGAGTAGAACACACGGCCGAGTTTGTCTCGAACCCTCTTGAAGCCGTTTTTCTCCAAGATTTCGCCGGTGATAGGGATTGGAGCAAGGTGCTCTTCCTGGAATCCATACCCACCTTCTGTTACTATCCGTGGGCTCTTATTTGACGGATAGGTGTCAACCGCAGAAATGCGGAACGGAGGCTTGTATCTACTACCGTCGGGGTACAATCCATATACCCAGTCGCCCAACATAAGTTCGTTTGCTTTCATATCTCAATTCGAAAATCTATTGTTACTAAACTCCGGCCATCGGGTATTCAAAAAGGCGATAACCGACTGCACAACCTCGTTATACTTCTCTTCCGAGAGTTCTACGCCGAGATGAATGACGATTACATCACCCTCGTCGATAGTCTCTTCCTCTTTCATACCTCAAACAATGCCTCCATCTGTTTCGGTGTCTCGACCTCTGGATGCCCCTTGAGCACTTCAATGAACTTATCCCGGCCATACTTCTTGTACAGAGGAATGAAGTCAGTGCGGATGAGGTCGCAAGGCTCACCAGGCTCAATGGCCTTCTCTCTACCCTCCTTCTCTGCGATAGCGGAGAGTTCGAAGATGTCCTTGCCGGTCTTGTCAACGATAACGAAGCGGTGGCCATCAAGGTTGATCGCGCCGGTATAACGGGCAATGGAGAACTGGGAGTTGGCCCAGTATTCTTCGGTCATTAAGATTGGTTTCATCGTTATTCTCTGAAATCGTCGTAAATTTCTATCTCCGGAAGGTTATCTGTGTATTCACACGGTGCGCTAACGATTATTTCTCCCTCTTTTTCGGATAACGCTAATAGGGCGTCCAAGGAATCTATGTCGATAGCCCAATAACTCTGGTCGAAATAATCATGATTGGTATCTGGCACGAACTTATCGAGGTAGGCGTCGTCACAAGGTTTCTCTTTGCTGAAGGAACTCCTTGATGTTCTTCTAACTCTAAATTTCATTTTCCTTCCGGATTAAGTTGCGGAATACCAAGCACACCCTCGAACACGTGGGCGCCATCATAGCCGATGATAATCACGGCGTGCGGGTGATAGTTCTTTCGTAGAAACTCGTGAGCGGGCGTCACGGCTTCCCTGAAGGTATCGAACGACACATTTGGACGAACCTTGTCTTCTGCTACAATCTGGAGATTGGAAGGGAACTCGTAGGCAAACGTGCCGTCGCTCTTTTTGCAGAGAAACAGCTTGCCGCCAGGGATATTGAAGATGCCCTCGGAATCGGTTTCCATTCCGGGAACAATCTCGACTATCTCGCCAACTTCGAGGTTGGGAGTATAAATTGAGTCTCGGATTATTTTTGCTTTCATATTGCTAAAGGTTTTTCATAAAACAAATCCAATGTGTTCCCATGGTCTTTCCGGATTTATGTCCGAAGACTGGGCGCTCTGGAGTCAAGGCCAGAATGCTTTTGACCTTAATGTCGGTTTCACTCCATTTGAAGATGAGAAATCCACCAGGCTTCAGCACCCGGAAACACTCTTTGAAACCTCGCTCCAGATATTCCCTCCAGTCCTTGCGCAGCTCACCATATTCGGCATAGAGGTCTCCACGCCTTTCGTGTGGCGCGTCGTTGTTCTTGGAGTAATAGACCATGTGCGGAGGATCAAAGACGACCATCTGGAACGTGTTGTCCGGATAAGGCATATCGCGGAAGTCGGCGATAACGTCCGGGTGGACTTTGAACAGCCCACCCTTGGTTAACGGAACCTCCTCATCGCGGATGTCTTGGAATAAAACCCTCTCATCCTCCTTGTCGAAGTAGAACATTCTTCCACCGCAACAGGCATCAAGAATTGTCTGATGGGGGGGTAATTATGCTTTTCATATTATCTCCTATAACTTGGGCCCTCAATAAATTCGTTTACCCTTGGAAACGTTTCGGACGGAGACTGCCTCACGCCAACAAATTCCTCCGGGTTACGGACAAATACCGCTCTTGATGCCACATTGTAGCCGTCTGGAGTCTTAACGATCCAGGCACCGACCGGAACCTCATAGTGACTTCCATCTTCGTAGAACATCTTGAATATGTCGTTGTGGGAATGGACGTAGGCTTCATACTCTTCCCAAGACTTAAACCACTTATTGAATAGTGGCGAGACGCCGGTGAACTCGACAATTTCCTTGAGGTTGTCGCCCTTCCACTGAATCATTACGTCTTTAAGAGCGAAGCCGTAGAAATGCTCGGCAATATCCTTCAGCTCTACGTGGGAGAGTTTATTAGAATGGTGTTCTCCCTTGAAGAAAACCCTATCTATTTCTTTTTCGAGTCTTTTTTTCATTTGTTATGCGTATATCCCCAATAGACCAGTTCAAACTCATCTCTGGGCTGTGGTTTTAACTTTCCCTTGACGTGAATATCATAAGTCATTGCTCCCCATCCGCCGTTGGTGTGTATAGAGTCGATCTTCATCTTGCAGTATGCCTCGTAGTCCGTCGCTTTGCGGGTGATCTCACCTTCACGCGAATAGGCTACGCAGACGTTACCCTTGAAGATATTGTCCTTGAACAGACAAATCGTGACGAAGTTGTCTCGATGGATACAAGCCTCAATGAATTCGCCTACGGTCTTGGCGTTTGTCTCCACGTCGTAGGACATAGTGGCATCACCGAACGGGCCCCTGGGGTTTACGAATTTGATTTCGGTAGTGGTCTCCATGATAGTGTGATGGTAAAAGTCCATAGCAACCACGATATGTAGAGGTCGGCTTCTTTGCCAAAACCTCCCCTTACAAACCGAAATGTAATGGACGGGATTAACGTAAGGAAAAAGACAAAGAAGTCCTTTCCCTTACGTATTTCATTTTCGAAGTGAAGATATAATCTTGGTGCGCTCATATCTACTTGAGTATTTTATACATCTGCATAAAGCCGTTATCCTCCTTGATGGGAGTATAGCCCAGCTTCTTATAAAAGTCTTGAACCCAGTCCGTAAGAACGGAGTTCAAGTCAATGCGGAAGATGCCCTGCTCTCGGCAGTATGACTCGCAAGCGAGCATCAAGTGCTTGGCAAGGCCCTTCCTCCGCATTGGTTCGATCACGGAGAGCCCAGACAAATAACAAACTCCGGGGTTAATGTCTTCAAAGGACATCTCGACGATAGCGGAGGCATCATCGAGAATTGCCCTTACCGTCTTACCCCAGGGCCACGTGTTATGGTGCCAGATGATCCTCATCGCCGCATCTTGAGATTTTTAATTTCCTTCTCCACCTTCTGTAAGAAGGCGTAGTCCGGAAGTTCTTTGTCGTAAACCTCAAGGGCGCAAGAAACAGTGTAATGTGCGGCGCCGACTCTTGTAGGGAACGGAACACCCTCACAGTCCAGATGCTCCTCAACCTTTTCCATAAGGTCGATAGTGTGCTGCTTATAATCGAGCAGATTGTTGCCGCAGTATTCTTTGGAAAATTCTCTTATAGTCATAGCGCCTATCTGTTATCTCCGTCTCCAGAGAGCTTGTTCCTCTGTTGCCTACTGCGTAGCTTGGCCAGATTCATCTGGGCCACCTCTTCGAGCGAGTAGCCGAGATCGTTGGCAAGTGTAGCGCAGTACCAGAGCACATCGCCAATTTCGAGGGCGATAGCCTTCTTGTGCTCGCTATCCAAAGCGTAGTCTCCGCGAAGGTATTTCTTCACTTTATCTGCGGTCTCACCGGCTTCACCGGCCAAGCCGAGAGCGGGGTAGATAACCTTCTTGTCTTTGGGGTAAATGGCGGTCTCTAACGCGCCAAGTTGATAGTCATTGATTTTCATTTCTTTTTAGTCTATTAAGAACTTCGGTGTAGTATGCCTCCTCGGTGGGATAGCGACCAGTTTCGTGGGTGAGAAGATGATCTGCTGTGCGGACTATCTCTCTGGCATCTTGCCACGTGAGGCTATTGAGAATCTGTGGGCTCATCTGTGATTTCCTCTCTCAATATGAGTCCACCTTGCAGAACGTGGTCTTGCGTTGCCGGAGGCAGTTTCAAGAACTGCTCAAAGGTGGGGCGCACCCAGGAGTGCAACTTCTCGCCCATAGCCTCAAGTTTCACCCACTCGTGTAGAGTGATGGTTTCCCTATGTACTGCGTTGCCGTGCTTGCAAGACTGGCACACGATAACGAAAGGCGTAACGCCCTTATCGACATACTGCGTATAGAATCTCGCTCCGCAGTCGTCGCAGATGTACACGTCGATTCCCTTACCTCTGCCGTCGAACATTTTGGCGTCCTCGACACCGGCAACCAGCTCGTCATATTTCTGCCTTAACTCTTTGGTCGCCTCGTCTTCTTCCGGCTCCTGTATCATTTGCTCTATCTCGATGAGAATATCGAGGGCGGCAGAGAGTTTCTTTGTGGCGAGTTTGTAGTTCTTTCCCTCGGCATCCTGGAGGTGACTCTGGAGCCAGAAGAGGGAGTCGTAGGCGCAGTGGATAAGGTCGGAGGTCTCATCCTCAACGGGCTTCGTAACGAGGTGAAGAACGCCAAGGAGAATGAAGAAGCCGACAAGTGCTATCGCAATAAAAGCGATGATTCCAAGTAGTGTATTCATTTTGTAATTGGGATATTTTTGATGTAAGAAGGCACTTGCCGGGGCTCCCAACAGTCCTTCACGGCGTCGAGGGCGAAGTCCTCCGGGTGTTGATACCAACACGAGGCCATCTTGAAGCACGTGGAGCATTCCTTGCGGACCGGTTGGGCCTTCTTCTGCATCTGGTTATAGTATTCTTCTACGGTGATCATTGATAGTGGCGTTTGAGTATGTCTTCAAGTTCCTTGCTCCACCCGCCTATCGAGTTGGAAATCCACTGCACTTCGCCAAGCGGCCTGAGGTTCAACTTCTCCGTCTTGACCTCATCGTGGAACTCCATCTCGTCGAAGGCGTCGATCTCATCGGGGTACTTCTCATTGAAGTAGATATTCTCCGCTATGTAGGAGATGTTGTCGCAGTTGTGGCGCTCGTACATATCCAGAAGCCTCTCCCACTCGTAATACACGGGAAGGTGGCATACCCAGTTGCGAACGGGGAGTTTTGCCCGGAAGCACAGCTCGCCGGTCTTCTGCTTGTCCGAGAGCCAGTCCGGGACTCCGCCGAAGGAATGAGTGATGCCGAAGAAGAAGCCGCGAACGGGCATCTTGGGTATCATCACGTCGCGCAAGGTGAAATCACCTACGGCATAAATGTCGTCGCAAGTGTAGATGAAGCCCTTGGAGTCCGGGAAGCGCTTCCGTACCTCACGGAACTTATGCACGTGGTCGAGATGCGGCCGGTACTGGCCTGGAGTGGGCGGTATCTGCGGACAGTTGATGAAAGTGATGTCGTCGCCGGTATCGACTATCGGGTCGTAGTCGCCCACGACCACAATGTGATACTTCTCCTTGAAGTGCTTTCGCCACCCCTTAACCGCGAGTTCGAGTTCGCACCCCTGGGCGCCGGAGGCAAGGTAAGGGATAACCACGAGGACGGTATCATCACGGGGAATATCCTCTATGCCTTGCTTCTCTCCGAAGATAAGAGGATTGAGCTGCGCGAGTATCTGCAACTCCTCCTTGTGGCGCTTGACTGCCTTGTGCCAACGGGAATCGTCGCGGACGCGGTAGCGGATGAGGATTTCCGGGATATTCACAACGGTGTCATTCTTCCAGAGGAGCCTCAGCCAGAACTCCCAGTCCTCGTACATCGTCTCGTGGCGGTAGCCGCCGACGCGGCCCCAGTCGGATTTCCGGAAGCACGATGAGTTGGTGGGCGTACACTTGTGGATGAGTTCTTTATAGCCACCCCATTTGCGATCCTGAATCTGTAAGATGTCCGGGCCGTAGCGCTCTATCATCGGAACGAGGAGCGCCGCTCCGGGGTTGTCCCGCCACGCCTTCGTGAACTTCTCGATGGCATCCGGCGTGAGGCAGTCGTCCGCATCGAGCGGGAGGATATAACGGCCGACGGCGCGAAGGATGCCGAGGTTTCGCGCTGCGGCCACACCCTTGTTCTCGGTATGGAAGACCTTGAAGCGGTCGTCACCGGCGGTAGCCTCGTCGATGAAGCGGCCGGACTCGTCCCAACTCCCGTCGTCAACGATGATGCACTCCCAGTTATCGGAGGTCTGGGCCTTGACGGATGCGATGGTTTCGCGGATGTACTCTGCCATATTGTGACAGGGTATCACGATTGAAATCTTGTTGCTCATAATTCGATGCTCCAGTTAAACCAGACGATGAAGAAGCGGTAGCCTTTGTAGTTCTTGAAGACTATGAAGGTTGGGATGATGTACCATTGGCCTTGGTAGTCCTTATTGAGGTTGATTATCTTCATCGTGGCGGTGTTTGGCAAAATAACAAGCGTCCCAGTCCGGCCCGACGAGTTTCACGTCGTGGGCGCAATAGACGCGCTCGGTATAGTCTGTAATCATTGTTTCCGACGCTTCGTCGAAATGCGTCCCTATCGGCACCATCCGCTTGAGGTCGAGACGGCAGAGGCCGCAGTCGCGGCACTTTTCTACTTTAGTTTCCATTTCGGCATTGATGGTACGTGCCCGCCGGGGGTGCGGTAGATGTTCTTTATCTGCATAGTCACGCCCTCTGGAAGGTTGTCCTGGGGCGAGCGGAGGAAGGCGTCGTCGTAACCGGCATAGGTCACGGCGAAGTCGAGAAGCGTTTCGAGGTCGTCACCGATGAGTTTTTCGTCCCTCCTTGTAGAGAGAAAGTATTTCTTCTTCGTGGCCCCGTTGGTGTATTCCCTCTGGGCACATTCGAAATGAACCACATACTTGCCCTTCTTCGTATCATAGTACACGCCGGGGAGCACCAACGAGAATGCTACACACTTCTGGCACGCGGCGGATAGTCTTGCGAGGGCCGCGCCGTAGTCATAGGGCGGCTCCGGTTTCTTTCGTTTGAAAAAGCTGAACATTGGTTTAGTCAAACAGGCCCGGGGAGTCGAAGGTGTCTTTCTTCGGTGCCGGGGCTTTCTTCTTCTTGTGTGGTGGAGTCTCTGCCGGCGCGGAGTTCATCGTCGAGCCGTAGCAAGCGATGAGCATAGCGTCGGCGTTCTTGAGTGTCACCTTCTCGGTTGGGAACATCTGTTGAGCGAGGCCCTTGAGTTTATTCTTCCACTCCTTTTTCTCGCAGTCCTTGGACTTGCCGAGGGAGTTGGAGTAGGATTTCTGCCACTTCTGCGGCGTGACCTTGACGGTGCGGATGCCGAGGGCGTACAGAGCCATCTCCAGATGTCCGTTGTGCCTTGCGAAAACGGCCGTGGCCTTTGAGGACTGGCCGGGCATTCCGTGGCCGACATCTTCGAGCACCGCGAGGAGGTCTTCTCCTTTGTGCTCTTCCTTGATGTCGGAGAGGAGGATATAGATGTCCGGATAGGTCTCCGGCATATTGTAGGTCTTCATCTGCGAGCCGCCGAGGACCGCGATGCCCCCGAGGGAGCCCGGGTCTATGCCGATGATTATCTGTTTCATTCGTCGAATAGTTTTGGGTAATTCTTGTCTTTCTCGGTCTTCCTTCTCCTCGGCCACTCTGTCTTGAGGAACGGGCAACGAGGCCCATAGATGATCTTGTTTACACGCTTACTGACGCCGTTTGTGAGCATAGAGTCAAGTATTTCTTCATTGACGCGGCACCGGCCCTTGTTGGCGTAGCCTACGATGTTCCGAAACTTGATTATCGGATGCTCGGCTTTGATGCATCGGTCACAGTTGTGGGCCATCCAGTCCATACCTTGTGTTCCGTTGGAGAAGGTAGGATAGTCAGTTCTCTTCTTTGCCATACATTGACTTTTCGTTAACAATCACCACCTTGCCACTTTCGAGGGTGACAAGCCAGTCTCCGCCGCCACGGTCTTCCGTCACAATGCCGGTAGCATCCCTGCTCACGGTGAGCCATTTGACTCTATCGCCTATCTTTATCATTGCTCGTCGGGGTATTTCATATTGAAGTATGCGAAATCATCCTTGTCGAACTGGCTGTGGGATTCCATACCTTCGAGCATCTCGAAGATTTTCTTCTGTTGCTCCGGATCGTGATAGGTACGGTCGATGAACAGAAGGGTGAATCTGGCGAAGGTATTGGCGTCCGCTTGCCAGTTGTCATAACTGCGGGTGCGGTTCTCGCCCTCATTGGAGCCCCAGGTGGCATCGGTAATCATCTTACTGATGAATTCCTCAAAGAAATACACTGCACGCTTGATAGCGGTGTTATACTCCTTGAGGGCCCCGAGTTCCGGGTTCTCCTTGGTGGTGGCTCCGGTGCCACGGAAAACGGCATCAATCCTCTGGGAGACGCGCATCAGTTGAATCATTGAGCTGTCGGCCTCCAGATAGAGCGCCTTGAGCGCATTGGCGATGGTGCTCTTGTTGATGATGTAGTCCGTGGCTTGCTCCGCCAGAATCTTTTTATCCTTCTTCATTGTTCGAGTTTGTATTTTTCCACGAGGCAGAGCGGGATCGATAGTCTGCCCTTGTTGTTGTAAAGCGACGGGCCCTTGACCTCGTATGTGCCCTTGATGCCGGGGAGGGAGATATGCTCTCCCTCTTGTGGCATCCGGATTTGTGCATCTAACCAGTCTTCCATAATGAGAAAGGCGCGGACACGGCGGGGTGATTATGAAAAGTATCCTTATGGCAGTACCGCACCCGCGCCATTTTCCTTACTTACGGTCGTCAGGATAGAACGAGTCGGAGAGTTCCTTCGGCACGATGTCCGTGCACTTGATAATCTTCGCCTCGTTGAGAGTGAGGATGAATCCGGCTTTGAGTTTCTTGGTCTCACTCTTGATTCGCTCCTCGTCCTTGGAGTTGGCCTTGAGTTCCTTAACGAACTTCTCACGACGCTCGGTGATGATCTTCTCAATCACGGCCAGAGCCTCGTCCACATTCTCGGACTGGAGGATGATGGTGCTGCTCTGCTCATCATCGTCGTCACGCCAACGGGCGGAGATGGAAATCTGGTAGAAGTTAAGTTCGGGAGCCTTTTCGCCTTCCTTCAACTCGCGGGGCTTCGGAGCAACAAATGTTGCGCTGTCGAAATTACCCACGCTCTTGAAGGTGAAGATGCCGTCGTAGGTGCGCTCCATATACTCGGCCGTGATAGCCAGAGCATCGGCAACGGTCTTGGCATAGAGGATAACCGTGTGCTTGGTGGGCTTCACGGAGTTCTCCACCTGAATCTTCCACGGCTTCTGCCACGCCGGAGGCGATGCGAGGATAGCACGGCGCTGAATAGCGGAGCAGTACACGCCGGTGATGTCCCCGGCCGTGAGATGGAACTGAACTACCTGGATGTTATCGGCATCCAGAAGGGCGCCCCTCTTGAGGATGAGTTCTTTCTTCTCAACCTCGGCGTTGAACTTGTGGCCGTCCTTGGGATCGGTC
>Ga0310786_10000430_pt1 | contig 68191 bp, 55 predicted proteins | sample AusTroGonzalo_MG_FD_203881 | JGI IMG/M metagenome (GOLD analysis project Ga0310786, IMG submission 203881) | Bovine rumen microbial communities from tropical cattle in Woodstock, Queensland, Australia - Gonzalo_03 (v2) (version 2) | ecosystem: Host-associated > Mammals > Digestive system >... | reverse complement strand
TTAACAGCACTTTACAGGGAGAAAAGGGGCAAAAATCCGATTTATATACCTTCTGGTGGATCTTACTGGGCTCGAACCAGTGACCTTACGAATGTGAATCGTACGCTCTAGCCAACTGAGCTAAAGATCCAAAATCAACCTGTAAAGTATGCTATAATTATACCATGGATATTCAAAAATATAAAGATGAACTAAACGAGGTCGAGGCCTTTCTAGCCTCACCAGATGCTTTTTCTAAGCCTGATTTCGCCGCCAAAGCCAAACGTGCCAGCATTCTTCGCGAAATTGTAGACACAGATAGTAAGATTATTCAGCTTAAAAGTAATCTCGAGGAAGCTAAGACTCTCGTAAACGACCCCGAGCTTGGCGAGATTGCAAAAGAAGATATCAAAACAATCGAAAGTTCCCTCGAGGCCGAATCGGCCAAGCTTGAGGAGCTACTTATCCCACGTAATCCAGAAGATGATAAACCAGCCATCCTTGAAATCCGTGCCGGTGCTGGTGGAGACGAAGCCAGCCTCTTTGCCGGTGAACTATATCGTATGTATACAAAATATGCAGAAAGTCACGATCTTAAAGTAGAGCTAATGAGCCAGAACGAAAACGAAGCCGGTGGTATGAAGGAAGTCATCTTCAAAATCAGTGGTGACAATGCCTATGGCCAACTCAAATTCGAAGGTGGCGTACATCGCGTTCAGCGCGTACCGGTTACCGAGTCTCAAGGCCGTATCCACACTTCTACTGCAACCGTTGCCGTTCTCCCAGAAGCAGCTGAAGAAGACCTCGAGATTAATCCAGAAGATCTCCGCATTGATATTTACCGCTCAGGTGGCCATGGTGGTCAGGGTGTCAACACGACCGACTCTGCCGTCCGTATCACCCATCTCCCTACCGGTCTCGTTGTAGCTATGCAAGACGAACGTTCTCAGCAGCAGAACCGCGTCAAAGCTATGAATATTCTCCGTTCCCGTCTCCTCGAGCGCAAAAAGGAAGAAGAAATGAAGAATGCTTCCGAAGCCCGCAAATCCCTCATCGGTACTGGTGACCGCTCTGAAAAGATTCGTACCTACAACTTCCCTCAGGATCGCATTACAGATCACCGTATCCACTACTCTCGTAGCAATATCCCTGCCGCCATGGATGGCGACATTGATGATTTAATCACAGAACTCGTCAAACATGAACGCAGTCTCGCCGAATAATACCGTCGATTTCTATGGACGTGATTTTTTGGTAACTAAAGATACTTTGATTCCCCGCCCAGAGACAGAGCAGCTCATCGATGCAATCTTAAGCCTAGCTGGCAAACCATATCTACCTGGCATCAAGGCTCCAGTACGTATTTTACCAAACAGTCCAAAAATCATCGATGTCGGCACTGGCACAGGCTGTATCGCCACCACAATCAAAAAGGAACTCCCAGAGGCCGACGTTTATGCCGTAGATATTTCTGGAGCAGCCCTAAAAGTTGCACAAAAAAACGCCGAAACTCACGGCGCATCCATATCTTTTATTATAGCACATTTGCTCACAAAAATCAATGATGCCGACCTTATCGTAGCAAATCTCCCCTATGTAGATGAAGCCTGGGATTGGTTAGATAAAGAGACTCTATCAAAAGAGCCGAGCATGGCCCTCTATGCCGAAGACCATGGCCTTGCACTTATAAAGGAACTCATAGATACCGCCAGAGCCACGTATTTGGTCCTAGAAGCCGACCCATGCCAGCATAACGATATTATCAACTACGCTAGCAAAAAGGGTTTCGATCATCTCGAAACCCGTGGCTTTGCTCTTGTCTTCAAGAAAGACTAGTTAGAATATCCGTCAAGTGTTACATTGATTGCAATTTCTTCGCCCGAGCGGATGACGGTTAGTTGCACAGTATCACCAGGCTTATACTCACCGATTAATGATGAGAGCGAACCAGCTTTACCAACCTTCACGCCATTTACAGCAGTAATGATATCTTTATCCTTGAGGCCAGCCTTCTCTGCAGGAGAATCCTTAATCACGGAAGTATAGCTAGATGCGCTATAGAGATAAGTGCCTGCAGTTACAGGGAGATTATATTCCTTCGCCACATCCGGAGTAACCTCAACGCCATACACGCCAACATATGCCCTCTTGGCTGAACCCTTATCAATCAACTGGTTCAACATGCCCTTAACAGAAGAGATTGGAATAGCAAAGCCCATATTCTCGGCCGAAGAGCCCGTAGCAGTATTGATGCCAATCACCTGACCAGCCGCATTTACGAGCGGACCACCAGAGTTACCTGGATTAATAGCAGCATCAGTCTGAATCATATCAGAAAGCGTCTCGGCATTAGAGCCATTACTATCCGTAGCAGTGAGGCTCCTACCTGTGCCAGAAATAATACCAGAAGTTACAGTGTTTTGATACTGCCCAAGTGCATTACCAATCGCTACAACCTGCTGACCAACCGTAATAGTCTTGGAATCGCCAAGCGTAGCTGCACTGAGGTCAGAAACACCACTAACCTTGAGGAAAGCAACATCATTTAATGGATCAACCTCGGCCACCTCGACGCCAGTATAAGTAGTACCGTCAGCCAGAATCACCGAGATTTTATTCGCGCCATCAATCACGTGTTTATTGGTAAGTATGTAACCGTCAGCAGATACAATTATGCCCGTACCGGCCGCTTCAGAGTCATAACTACGACCATAATAACTACGAGTGGTTGTAGAAGTCTTAATCGAAACCACAGATGAAGCCACTTTACTCACTACATCCGCAATTGAGCCCTCTACGAAGTTAGCCGAGTTGCCATCTACGCCAGAATCCAGGAATGTAATTGGCTTTGATACTTTGTTCATGCTAACGATACCAAACCCAAGCCCAGTACCGCCAAGACCAAGCGCCACAAGAGACGCAAATACAGCAAATTTCACTCCAGCCGAACCTGGCTTTTTCTCTTTCTTCACCTTCTTATCAGTCTTCGCTACCGGAGCCAAAACCTTCTTTGGATCTTCTGCTACCGGCGCTACATTATTTTTCTTTTCTTCTTCCATTATTCCTCCTATGATTATTTTAAAAGCAAAACCTGTTTGGAACCTGAATTAGACATTAAAGACTGGCTCAGAGAACCAAATCACCATCACAACAATAAGTACCACACCAAAGATGACCGGGCCCAAGATATCACGGAAATGGAAATCATCACCCATCCGGATGATTGCCTGACGCGCATAGTTATAAATAAATGCAAAGATAGTAAGGATAATTGCAACCTGAGGAATACTAATGCCGGTGCCACTAAACGAATAAACAATATTCCAAGAATAGCAAAGCCACATCACCTCGGCAAAGATAAGGCCACAGACAAAAGTCGTAAGAGTAAAATCCTTATCATTAGTCTGTACGAGCACGTGACGAGAAGCCGCATATCCAATCAGGAAAGAAAGAACCACAGCCACAGCAGAGTTGACATTCTCGGTCATTAAAGCCGTAGCAGAGATACCAAGAAGCACGGCAAAGAGTGACTGCACCATCGTAGCGCTCTCAGACGAAAGTGGCTTGATGAAGAGTAGCCAGATAGTATAAATACCAATCAAAATAAAATCAATCGGTAGCAGATTATTACCCGCAAAATACGCAAGGAGCACCACCGAGAACCCGACGATAAAGTCCACTAGATTAGACTTAATATTAATCCAAAGATACCTCGAGCGCACAGCAAAAACGCGCCACTTCGAAATCAGAATTAGGATGAGCCCAGGCGCAGGATTACCGCTGAATACAGTGAGCAAAATCGCCGCAAGCCCTAGGAGTATATTAAGAAAAACATGCACCACAGATGATGCAACATTCCTTGATTTTCTTGCCAATACAAAATCAGCCATACATATATTATACCAAATAATTTATGCTATAATATATTAAATATGGAGCCGACATTTTTTCAGAAGCATCCTCTTTTTAAAGACATCCTGAGTCTAGTGATTTTCGTGACTGCCATCGTGCTCTGTACTCTGTTTTTGAACACTTATATCTATCGCACCTACGACGTAGTCGGTAGTAGTATGGAAAACACCCTCCAAAACGCAGATCGCGTAGTAGTCAACCGCGCTGCCGTCTCTTGGGCCCACTTCCTCGGCCAAGATTACATCCCAGAACGTGGTCAAATCATCGTGTTTATGAATGAAGATGAGAAAAAGGTCGAAGAATACAAGGCAAACGGTGTCAAAAACCCAATGACCTGCACTGTGCCGGATAACGTTACCGACCAATATATCATCAAACGTGTCATCGCCTTCCCAGGCGAACGTGTCACCGTGAAAGACGGTATCATGAAGATTTACAACGAAGAACACCCGGATGGCTTCATCTACGATGAAGAGTGGCGCAAGTCCGATACGGACGGCCCGAAGAAACACACTTCTGGCGAAGTAGACACAATCGTCCCAGAAGGTGAATTGTTTGTCTCTGGTGACAACCGCGAAGGTTCCAACTCCTGGGACTCTAGAAACGGCCTCGGCACCATTCCTTATTGCCGTATTATTGGCCCAGTCATTATGCGACTCTTCCCATTCAATACAATTAGGGGCTTCTAAATACAAAGCATCAAAAAACCTCCCACTCCGGGAGGTTTTTTATTCTATAATTCCCCGATCAATTTTACTGATTCCGCTTCCGGAAGCTCCTCTACATCCTTTAATTTACGTTCAATCGAGCGAGATGTAGTCTTAGCCGTCTCAATCTTGTTAGCCGACTCCTGAAGTTTCTTCTGTACGCCTTCAAGAAGTTCGGAAAACTTACCAAACTGAGACTTGACGGCGCCTAGTGTCTGCCAGACTTCAGCTGAGCGTTTCTCGATAGCCACAGTCCTAAAGCCCATCAAGAGCCCAGAAAGCATAACAGGAAGCGTAGATGGCGAAGCAATGGCAATATTATACTTTTGGCGCATCTCATCAGATAGTCCAGGAATACGAATAATCTCAGCATAGAGTGACTCAGTTGGTACAAACATCATCGCGAAATCCGTAGTCTTAGGTGGATCTAGATACTTTGTGGCAATCTTTTTAGCCTGCTCTTTTACGTCATTTGCAAGCGCTTTTTGATATGTGAGAATATCATCCTTATCACCGTTATCGTAGGCTGCAATTAGCCTAGAATAGTTCTCTACTGGGAACTTAGAATCAATCGGAAGATAAACATCGGATTCTTTGCCAGGCATTTTCACGGCAAACTCGACTCTATCATTTGAGCCTTGCTTCGTAATGATGTTTTCTTCATATTGATTCTTGCTGAGAGTATCTTCAATGATAGCACCAAGCTGCACTTCACCATAAATACCACGTGTCTTTACACCTTCCATCACCTTCTTAAGATCGCCTACACCCGTAGCCAGACTTTTCATCTCACCAAGACCTTGATAAACCTGTGTTAGCTGCGTAGAAATGGATTTAAAGCTCTCATTAAAGCGTTTTTCGACGGAAGCTTTGAGCTTCTCGTCTACAGTCTCGCGCATTTCTTCAAGCTTCTTCTCGTTACCAGTCTGCATTCTAATCAGATTCTCCGCAATCTCTTTACGGTTCTCACGAAAATTACGATCAATCGCCGGATTGATTTCCTTTACCTGACCTTCCATCCTGATTAGCCGTTCTTCCATAGACTTGAAGTCTGCCGACTTCTCCATCTGTGGCTTCCTGAAAATCAAAACCAGAAGCAAAACAATTATTATCCCCCCTATAACCATATACACAATATCCATAGAGAAATTATAACACAAAACCAGTGGTGCAGCGAACGGCCAGCTAAAAACTCTATTGCATTAGACAGCGAATAGTACGCCCAACATAGCGGACATCAGTGCCGTTAGTGTTTACAGAAGAGCTGGTAAAGTATAGCGATTTAACATAATCACCCGAAACGTCCGAAGCAAAGTAGCTACCGTTCGTGCCACGATACCCATCAGTCGAGCCAGACATCGTCAAATGTAGGCTATTTACAAAATTATATCTATTACTATTGTAACTCTGATATAACTTAGCCCATTCGCCAGAAGACAAACCAGTTGGCAAACGCCACTTCTTTGGGCATATGTCATGCCTAGACGAAAGCGCGTAATTTGTAAGCGTTGAGCCGTAAGGATTACACACTCTACCGCTTGAGGCGGCACAATAATTATAGTACCCACCAACCTTGCCCTCACCTTCGCCATAACTCAAAGTGGTGTCTTTATATTCTACACTCACCCTCGGCTCAAAATAGTTGGAAGTATAATTACCAAACGAGCTCGTCCCTACGCTAGCAGGTAGCGTCCATTCCCAAAGGACATGCGAATCATATGGACTTAACGCGATTTCTTTTTCCCCACCAAGCCTCAAATTATCCAGCATCCAGCATTTTCCGTCAGCTAAGCGTTGGATGGTATACTCCTCACCATCACGTTTATCATAAACCACGCGTGGGCTATAAGTGCACATATACGGCGTAATGTCCTGCAAATAATCCACCGAAGGATGCACAGGATCATTACCATTTTTGGCAATACAGCGAATAGGCATTCCCATATTTCTACTACGACTGTTGTTAGGACTGATACTAGAAGCAACAGGCAAATTATACGGTGAATAAGCAAGCAAAAGACGCATGCCATTCGAATAGTTCCAAGATGATTCGTTAGTATCACTAGTTGAGGACCAATAATAGCCATAGATTCCATCACCAGCGATTGCATTATTATAATAAAAACCAGCGAGCGGCAAACGCATAGTATTTGTAAAGATTTCATAACTACCACCTGCGGCTTTGAGATTCGCTAAAGCAGCATACTCACCTTTACTGCCACTTTGCGCAAGTCTCCAACCAGCCGGGCAAATATCTTCGTAAGCATCAAGTGTCGCATACCCACTATTATCAGCACCATTACCGTAGCAATAGCTACCGGCAGAAGCAGCACAGTAGTTATAATACACACCTACTTTAGCTTGATATCCATATTCTGGTATGGTATCCTTCTCAGCTGAATAAATGATTGGAACGGAATAACTATTACCACCCGCCTCCAAAACGCCAGACGTAGCCATTCTATCATCCGACCTTTGTCTAATCCCTTTTAGATATTCAAGCGTTACATCGGAAGCGTTCGTTGAGCCCTTAAGTGTATCCAATGGAACATTCACAAGATCAAGGCGCAAATTATCCAACATCCAGCAATCACCATTAATCTTCTGGATTGTATATGCTTCCTCATCACGAGAGTCATAGACAGCTGTAGGTGAAGTAGGGCAATTCGAGACTGTCACATCTTGAATATAGTGTGGCACAGTAGACTTATAAGCAACACATCTGATTGAAATACCAGCAGTCCTATAACTCGAGAAATCATTCGGAACAGACGCTAGCCGCACATCGAGGCTATACATTCTGTCGTCGCCCACTGGCGTACTAGACCAAAACGAACCATAAAGCCCTTGGTGGTTATTTTTGTCGTATTTAAAATAGCCAGATAGTGATGCATGCAAAGCATTCTTGAAATCAGAATAGCTAGCATACTGTGAAAATAGGTTTTGATATTCCCCATCATCTCCACCAGTTGGCAATCTCCAGCCCTTAGGACAAATATCTTCTATAGGACTACCTTCAGCATCATATCGCGGCATACAATATGTACCAGCCGTAGCAGCACAATAATTATAATAGACACCAACCTTATTACTACCTTCACCATAGCTTGTTAGCTTATTCTTACTATCAATATTAATTTGCGGATTCTTATAGCTATTAAACCCGGTATCAACACTTCCAGGAAGAATATAATTCTTTGTAATATTGGTGTCAGCAGGTGTAAGCACCTTGATAGTATTTCGACCAAGACGTAGATTATCCAACATCCAACAATTGCCATCGGCAAGTTTTTGGATAGTATAGGCGGAGTTATCGCGAACATCATAGACAATAGTCGGGTTTACTGGGCAATTATCTGGCGTAATGTCCTGAATAAGAGTTTCAGTCGGTTCATATGCTACGCATCTTATCGAAATACCTGCCGTCCTATAGCTAGAAAAATCATCTGGCACACTTGTAGATCGTACGTCAAGACTGTACATTCTATCATCACCCACTGGAGTTGATGACCAGAATGAGCCATAGCTACCCTGGTGATTATTCTTATCATACTTAAAATAACCAGAAAGCGAAGCTCTTAATGCATTTTTGAAATCAGCATACGATTTATACTGGGAATAAAGGTACTGGTATTCCCCATCCTCACCACCAGTTGGTAATCTCCAACCTTTCGGGCAAATATCACTAGTTGGCGTTCCAGAGCTTTCGCCTTGTCCCTGACAGTATGTACCAGCCGTAGCAGCACAATAATTATAATAGACACCGACTTTATTTTCACTATCACCATAACTGGTAGTATCATTTTTGTAATCAACATTAATTTGTGGTACAGTATATTCATCAAAACCAACATTAACGCCACCAGGAAGAATAAAATTCTCCTTAATGTTGGTATCATCTGGGGTAAGCGTCTTTACAGTATTTCGCCCAAGTCTCAAATTATCAAGCATCCAGCATTTCCCATCTGCCAATCTCTGAATTGTGTAAGCCTGGTTATCGCGGTTATCATACACTATTGTTGGCATTGCCGGGCAGGTATCCGGAGTAATTTCCTGCATAGTGCGCGGAGCAGTTGCATCTGTCAAATCTTTAACGCAACGTATAGGGATAGTACTATAACGAAGCCTACCAGAACCAGTCACAAAAATACGAGGCCCTGTTTTGTCATAATCACGATAATAAAGTAGGTAATGTGCAGTGCCACCATCACTTGGCGTAGAAGTCCAGGCTTCGAAAACCTGTTCATAAACCTTATCACTATTATAATAAGGAGCATGTAAAGCGCCAATAAATTCACTCGCAGATCCACCATAGGCATTAAATAGAACACTATAATCACCAGTATCATTACCAGTTGGCAACCTCCAACCTCTTGGGCAAATATCTTCCGTTGCATTACCAGTAGGATTTCCATAGTCGGTAGTGTTATCATCGCCATGACAAGACGAACCAGCCGTGGCAGCACAAAAACTATAGCGCATACCGATTTTTCCAGGAAAACCATATATAGAAACCATGTCTTTATCTAGGGCGTTCATTTTTGGAACAGAAAAGCTCCAATCGGTACTATCCGTCCAAGTTTCAACTGCTGCTGTAGCATACTGATCGGACGTGGTACCATTCCTCACGCCTTTAAAGTATTCTAGTGTATTATCAGAAGCATTCGTTTGCCCCTTTAGCGTTTCCAGGCCAGTATTAACAACATCAAGGCGTAAATTGTCTAGCATCCAGCACTTCCCGTCAGCAAGCTTTTGAATAGTATATGCTTCCCCATCCCTAGAGTCATAAAGAGTAGTAGGAGTTGTTGGGCAAGTATCATAATCTACCTCTTGCATATACGTAGGCACATTCTTAGGTTCTTCAATTACAGGTGAACCTGCGCGTGCAATACAACGTACAGGAAGATAACCGTTAGTATAATTATTAGGGACAACATAATACTGCCCAAATAACATCGCATATCTCTGTTGTGACTGAGCATAAGTACTAGTCCAAAGCATCGAGATAGAACCATAACTGTTAATAGTATTTACCCTAGTAAACCAAAGCGGCTCAGTCCTAACTGCATTAAACCCGTCTGTAGTATATCCCGGATTCGCGCTAATGCCAGCAAGCTCAAGTGAAACATTATTACCATAGAACAAGTAATCAAAATCAGAATGGCCCCTCGCCGAGCTAGGCCCTTCCGGCAATCTCCAACCAGCCGGACAAATCGAATTCGGCATAGTTTTATACTGCTCTTCTTCCACCACAATAGGATTTCCGTCAAGGGTTGCATATGAAGCAGTGGCAGCCTCAAAACTGTACACATTGCCAACATGATAATGTTCACAATCACTCACAGAGTGGCCGGCATTAGTACAGTCAGTCAATGAATTATATGTAGTGTCGCCATCTGTCGTACCAGAATTATAGATATAAACATTACCAGGGTCATACCCAAACATCATCGAAGTATTATAGTTAACAGCCGTAGTATACGTAGGTGTCAAGACAGTTGTTGCCTCACCATCACTCCAACCAAGATCGGTATCTTCATGGGTATATGTCGTATTGGCCCACATATCAAAATCCAAGTTTTGCGTCATCCAAATCTGCGTACAAACACGCTCTTCTTCATTTTCGATACAATCTGCTCTATCATCAGGGATATCAGGGTCGGTAAGAAGCTTTGTTACCCAATACGCTTTGCCGTCACGTTTATCTTTAGCTTTAACGCTTTCGTTAATCGCAAGCGAGTCCTTCCACGTATCAATATCTTGCATATATAAATCAACGGAATCTTTAGCAATACAGCGTACAGAATATCCAAATCTACGACCAGCATAGCCAAGTGAGCTGACAGCAGAAGTATCTACGCGAAGCAATCGCATATTATATTGATCATAATAGGTTGACGCCCAAGCGAGACCCAAAGAATCACGATATTCAATACCAGCAGTAGAATAAACACCAGACAACGGCATGTGTAATGCATTCCTAATTGTAGAATAATCGCCATTATAGGCATTATAAAGCGAACGGTACTCTCCTTTGTCGCCACCCGTCGGCAATCTCCAACCTCTTGGGCAAATATCTTCCGTAGCACTACCAATCGCAGTACCTTGGCTCGTACCATCACCATAACAATAGCTACCAGCCGACGCAGCACAATAATTATAATACACCCCCATTCTAGTATAGCCATCACCGTAAGAAAGTGTATCAGCACTATACCCAGTATAAACATATGGATCCGAATAGGAGTTAACGCTAGACCAATTAGACACACTGCTTGTGGCATATCGATCTACGTCCGTGCCCCCACCATTCTTAAGGAAGGCCAACGTAACATCCGAAGCATTAGTTTTGCCCTTCAGGCTATCGATGGAAGTATTTACCAAATCCAGTCTAAGATTATCGAGCATCCAGCAGTTGCCATCCGCAAGCTTTTGAATAGTATATTTCTCTCCATCACGTTCATCAACTACAACTGTCGGGGTTGCAGGACAATTACCAGAATCATAACTCTGAAGAGTCTGTGGGACCGAACTCTCACTTTTAGCTACACAACGAATAGCAACACCATACATTTTGCTACCAGAATTAACCATATTGGAATAAGGACTAGGAACAACCAAATATTTCCCCGGCGAAGAGGACCAATAATAGCCATAACTTTCATTGCTGCCAACACCACCAAACGAACTATTATAGAAAGAGCCGGTATAAATACCCTGCCATGATGAATTGACTAAATCTGTCCCATTCGGATAAGTAGAGATCAAAGCATTGAATTCATTTTGCGCAGGAAGCCTCCAACCCTTTGGACAAATATCAAATGATGAAGCATCACTACCAGTATTTGTCTCAGCCGTAGCAGCAGCATAATTATAATAGCTAAAGCATGGATTATTCTCGCTACATTGATCATTATTGCTATTGTATACATTGGCCACACTGTCATTATTAAATCCATTCGTACTTGAAGATGGGAGAGTATATGTAGAATAAAGGTTAGATAACTCTGGTGTAAGAACAGTTCCACCATCCAAATTCAAATTGCTTGTCATCCAGCAAGTAGTAAGCTCTCCAGCAGTAATCTGCTGAATATAATAAGGTTTTTCGTCGCGTTTATCATAAACCAAAGTTCTCTCAGCAGGACAAGTTTCAGCCGTTACGTCCTGAATATAAGTCTTCTCTGGCTCAACCGGCATAGCCTTCACGCAACGCACATTTACTCCCATATAATAAGCATCGTCAGCCAAGAATGCAGTTGCGCTATCAAGTGCAACAGACATTACATACATAGCATAAGAGTTCATTGAACTATGGGTAGACGACCAGAATCTGCCTCTACCGCCTTCACCTTGTTCAAAGGCAGAACTATCATAATATCTACCATACGGCCCTACACGAAATGCATTTTTCAAGCTAGCAACATCATCATAAGATGAAATCAAAGTATCAAATTCGTTTGATGTCGGCAGTCTCCATCCAGCCGGGCAAACATCCATGCTAGCGTCTATCGAGCTGGACTGCGAGCAAATCGTACCGAGAGAAGCTGCACACATATTATAATAAACACCGGTCTTGCCATTCCCTGAACCATAACTTTGCTCTACATTCTTACTAACACTATTAATAAGTGGCGTAGACCAAATCGTAAACCCAGTATTGCTACTACTCGGCATATTAAATGAAGCACCCTCCGGCATATTCGTATTTTCACTCGACAAAGCAGTGTTTAAATTAGCACCGTCAAGCCTCAAATTATCAAGAAACCAACAATTTCCATCCGCCAATTTTTGAATAGTATATACTTCATCATCACGTGGATCGTAGAAATTCGTTGGCGTGGTTGGACAAGAGCCAGGGAGTAGATCTTCAAGAGAAGGCACATCTGGCACAGGGCCACCACCCGGATGCACCATGGTATATTTTACAAAACCAGTATAAGTATCCGCCACCTGAGTTGAAGAAACACGAATTGCATAAGTCGAAGTAATCACAGAGCCTTTCGTCGTGTCGGTCGCTCCTACAAAAGAAGCAACTTTAGTCTGCGCTGCCGGGATATTATGGTAATTATCATAACCAGAAGTAATAGTAAGATTTTGTGGATTATAACTCTCCAAATCTTTTGCAAGCTTCATAGACCAATTGGAAACATTACCACTAGCAGTACCGGTCGGAATAATTGCCCCAGACTCTTCACCATACATATTAGTATCGCCAACGGTATCATGAGAATACCCAACAGCATAAATAGCGTATCCATCCTTATCATTACAAACAGTGTTTAGTCTAGTAATACCTACGTTTTCGTGGTAACTACCAGCGCTACCAGAAACGACATGCGGAACAGTGGACTCACGGAACATCGTACAGGCAGAGGAAACCGTCACCGTAGCGTCAGCTTGCTCCTCATCCGCAAAAGTGCCACTAGAAGAAAGTACAAACAAAGAAAGAATAGTTGCCGCAAAAAGCAGTCCAAATGGCAAAAATCTCTTTTTATTCACACTCCACTCCATTTCTAGCTTTATTTTAGCATAAAAAGCTTAAAAGCAATAGCTATTTCAGGACGCAACGAACCGAGAAGCCATAACCACGATAGATGCTACTCTGCGGAACAACATATGCTGTATCGACACGCAAATCAAACATATAATAAGCACTGTCGTGAGTAGAAGACCAGAACCAACCATAGGAACCTTGGTCATCTAGTGAGCCAAAGTGCTCAACATAACCAGAGAGAGGGGTATGCAAAGCGTTTACTAAAGCTGCATAATTATTATCGTATGCAGTATACAGAGCTTGATACTCTCCAGAGCTACCACCCGTAGGCAGGCGCCAACCAAAAGGACAGATGTCTTGAGCAGCACTTTCGGGGCTAGCATCTTCCGTTGAACAATAAGTACCAGCAGTAGCAGCACAAAAATTGTAATAGACACCATATTTACCAGATTCATAACCACCTGCGCCAACAGTATTTTTGCTGGAGGCGTTTATCTTCGGTGCAGAATAAGTAGCGGACCAAGTATCAATATCCGTCGGTGCAGTCCAATCAGAAATAATATTGGTGTTTGTAGTTGTAAGATTTCTAGTCGTAGTAAGATCCAGACGGAGGTTGTCTAGTAACCAGCAATTACCATCCGCTAATTTAGCAATACTATACACTTCTCCATCGCGCGAATCGATAAGCTGGAATGCTGTGTTGGTAGGGAGTTCTGTTGGGCAGCCACCATCGGTTTTTGATGAAACATCCTGCATATAAGTAGCCGTCGCAATGGTTGTAGCTGGCGCGCCATTTACCACTACGGCAAAGTTGATCACATTAGTATAGTCTCCAGCAAGCTGGCCTTCGGCAGCATAAGCACCAATTTTGAAAGAAGTGGTGGAATCAGCGGCTGCACCGTCAGTTACATTTAGCTCGGCAGTGTTTGCAGTATCATCATACTTTGGAAGACCATTGAAGTTGCTCCAAGTAGTACCATTAGTGGAAGTAGTGTATCCCCATACACTAGAGCTCTGTCCAGAAAGAGTAGAAAGATCACTATCTACATCGATACTAGCAAAGCTTGCTGTACCATTAGTATGTCTAAGATCACGGTAGTTTTTAGTAGCACTACCTACGGTAGCAGTTAGTGTATAGCCATATAGATTATTAGTATTAACAACTACATCTACAGCATTAGACGTATCGTCTTGGCCTGGAATAAGATTTCCAATCACAATATCTGCGTCAGAAAGAGCAATGGACAACGTAGAGTCAAATGTAAATTGAACATCAGTACCATCTTGATAAGTAAGAGCACTCGCATTGCTCACTAAACTCAAACCAAACAAAATACTAGCTACATTAAAACAAGCATACATAACCTTTTTCATAAGCTCATTATAACATAAACACGATAAAAATCAGGACAAAAAAATGGAGCCGTTTGCGAAGCACGGCTTCAAATTTTTTGTAAAAAAAATTTGGAGCCGACTGTCGGGTTTGAACCGACGACCTACGGTTTACAAAACCGTTGCTCTACCAGCTGAGCTAAGTCGGCGCCTTAGTATGCAATATATTATATCACATACCAATCAAATTTTAGTAATTCTCTGCCTTAATCTCAAAATAAGACTGAGGGTGAGCACAAACTGGACAAACTTCAGGTGCACTCGAACCTACAATGATGTGGCCACAATTTCTACAGACCCAAATCGCATCACCATCACGAGAAAATACTTTCTTTTCGTTGATATTAGCAAGTAATTTTCTATATCTCTCTTCGTGAGATTTTTCGATCGCAGCCACCTGCAAAAATTTCTCAGCAAGCTCTGGGAAACCTTCTTCGCGAGCCGTCTCAGCAAAACCTGCATACATATCAGTCCACTCATAGTTCTCGCCATCAGCTGCCGCACCGAGATTTGCGATAGTATCATCTACGGAACCACCGTTTAGCTCCTTGTACCACATCTTGGCGTGTTCTTTTTCATTCAAAGCTGTCTCAGAAAAGATCGCCGCAATCTGCTCGTAGCCGTCCTTCTTGGCCTTAGACGCAAAGTAATCATATTTGTTGCGCGCCTGGCTTTCACCGGCAAACGCCGCTTTCAAATTCTCTTCAGTTTTGGTTCCTGCATATTTAGAACTCATAGTCCTCCTTTCTTTAAATTGCAGTATATCCGCCATCCACTGGCATAATCAAACCCGTTACATATGACGCTTCCTCAGAAGCTAGGAAAACCACGGCCGCATCTAGCTCGCCTGGTTTACCATAGCGCTCCATCGGCACGTGTGTCTTCGCGAACTCCTGGAATCGCGGAGTATCGAGCACAGCCTTCGTTAGCTCCGTCTCAAAATACCCCGGGCAAATCGCATTACAAGTAATCCCAGATGTTGCAAGCTCCGCCGCCACGGCACGAGTGAAGTTCACTACCGCACCCTTAGAAGCGTGATATGCTACTGTATGAATCTCAGTATTCCCGACCAGCCCATACATCGAAGCAATATTAATAATACGCCCGTAATTGTTCTTCTTCATAATAGCCGCAAACGCGCGCGTCATCTTAAACACACTAGTCTCATCCGTCGCAATAGTGAAATCCCACTCATCATCACTCATTTCGAGGACACCTTTATCCTTAGAGGACCCAGCACAGTTTACAAGGATATCAACTCTCCCGTATTCCTTCTCGGCTGCCTCAGCTGCAGCATTAATATCATCCGTAGAAGTCACATCACATTTCACCGTCAGGACCTTCACACCCTCACCTTTTTGCAAAATCTCAGCCAAATCATCAAGACGCTCCTTGCGACGCGCGAGAAGCACCAAATCAGCCCCCTGCCTAGCGAGAGCCGTCGCCATCTGCACGCCAAGTCCAGACGATGCGCCACTCACTACGGCCACTTTACCTTTCAAATTAAACATTACACTCCTTTCCTTTCCCCAATTATACCAAAAATGTGCTAAAATATTGAGAGTGAATAAACCAGAAAAAACATCGGCAAAATCTCGCAGCCAGGCCATCAAAAAGGCTGGCTGGCTTTTCATTTTGACCAATTTCTTGCTAGCAGTTTTCAACGTCATAATCGGGCTAATTTCTCATTCGCTCGCCATCACTAGTGATGCACTTCACAGTCTCATCGACTCTGTCGCCGGCATTCTCATTATTGGCAGCGAAAAGCTCGCTAGTCACAAAAAATTCGAAGAAAAACGCGCCAAAATCGAGCGCGTTACCACCATTGCCATTGCCCTCATCATTATTGCCGCCGGCATTCACATCATCGTAGAAGCTATCGAAAAAATCATCGAGCCAGAGGAAGTCGAGTTCTCCGTCTGGACTGTCATTGTCCTCATCGCCAGCCTCGCCGCCAAGTATGCGCTCGCAATTTATCTCAAACGCTCAGGCAAATCCCACAATTCCACCGTCCTCACTGCCTCCGGCGCCGAGACTATGAACGACGCGTTGATTAGCGTGGCTGTCTTTATTTCTACCATCATTTATCTCATCTGGCATGTCGATATCGAAGCCTACGTCAGTTTCATTATCTCTGCCATCATTATCAAGGTTGGTCTAGAATTTATCTTCCCACACCTATCCCATCACCACCATCATCCTCTAGAAACAGATCCAGATCACGATCATTGTCATCATAAATAATCTCACGCTCACTAGCATTCAAAATTTCTTCCGCTTGTCGCTCAATCATTTCTTCGTAGCCCGCAAGAGACTTATACGACGCAAACTGCGCTGCCCGCTCACGATTCGTCATATACTTTTTGCCATTCAAATGAAAATGCGGCAAAGAAATAATATCGTTAAAGTCATCTTTCATGCCTTGTGTCCTCCGACTTGCTCATTACGTTGCTTCATCGTAGCGCCTTCCTCCAAATTTTTAAGCTTCAAGACCGCATTACGCCCATAACGTCTTTTAATAGCAAGCGTCGCATCCATCAGGCGCCCTTCTTTTGCTTCTTTCTCGCGTAAATCATCATAGTCCGTGAAAAGATTGGTTTGAAAAAACTTGCCTCGCGAATTTTCGGCATTTTCTCTCTGTAAAACATGGAGCGCAGAAATCATAACTCGACGAGCCATGAGCTCCGACAAACATACTTTTTCAAATAACTCCAAAATCTTGTCCGCAAAAACATTTGCACTATTCGTAAATTTGTCTAGGTGAATCGTGCCATGCGCTCGCTCGCCATTGCTATAATTCACATCAAGCACTAGCTGGTCGGAAAGAAGCCCCTTGCTAAACATATTGAGCGCCAAATTATCCGCCATCTCCCAAAGTATCAGCTTAGTCTTCTCAGAGTCATATGGCACACCCAAAACCTGCCCCGAACAAAGAGAATGATTCTCTGACTCATACGTTTTGACATCCCGCATTGTGACTGGCTCATAGCCCCAAGCATGGTCAATCACAAGTTCCGCATTTACACCAAAGGTGCTATAGAGTTTCTCGGAGCCAGTTAAAGAATACCGCGCAAGTTCTCCCATTGTGTGAATCCCGAGCGTCTCAAGCCGCCTCACCGTGCCCGGCCCAAACCGCCAAAAATCAGTCAAAGGCTGGTGATTCCATAGCTCCTCCCGATAGCTCATTTCATCAAGCGCCGCAATCCTCACTCCATTTTCATCAGCCGCCATATGTTTGGCTTTAATGTCCATCGCTATTTTCGCAAGATACAAATTGCTACCAATCCCAACCGTAGCCGTAACGCCGGTTTCCTCAAGCACCTTCATGATCATCCGCCGAGCCAACTCTTCTGGAGGGATATCATAAAGTTTCAAATATTTTGTCGCATCGATAAACACCTCATCAATCGAGTAAACATGAATATCCTCCATCGAAACAAACGTCGCATAGAGCGCAAAAATATGCTGACTTACCTGCATGTAGTGCCGCATTTGTGGCGACGCCACTATAAACTCCACACCTTTGCGTCTAGCCAAATCCTTCACTTTATAAAGCCTAATTCGTCCTGGAATGCCTAGTTTGCTTTTAAGCGATGGCGAAACCGCAAGGCAAATCGTTTTATCCGTCCGTGTTTCATCAGCCACCACAAGGTCAGCCACTAGTGGGTCCAGCCCCCGCTCCACACATTCCACCGATGCATAGAAAGATTTTAAATCAATCGCAATATAGCATCTATCCATTTATTTGGATGGTCTGGTCGTTATCACCACCGTCTTTCATAATCTTCACAATCTTCTTACTATCATCAATCGCACCCTTGATATTTTCACGCGTAAGTGCCGAGATTACTTCAACCACGCCAGCTGCAGAAGTCAAAACACCCATAATAATATAGCCAGGAATATTAATAGAACCCGAAGCAAATACGAAGTAAGGCCCAAGGATTAACTCAATCACAGTCAAGACGATGCCAAGCTTCCAGCGAAAGTCCTTCTCGTCTTTATGCTTTACCACATAGATAGCACCAAGCACACCGTTAAGCGTAGTAAAACCACCAGCCATGAGGTCGAGCACCTTGTTTGTGAAACCATCGTTTACGAGTAGAAATACGCCAAGGCCCGCCACGAAAACATAAAGAAATGACTCGAGGATTTGGAAGAAGATAATCTTCTTTTCTTCCTTACGCTCAGCACGATTATCCTTGCCAATACTATCGAGTTTACATTTTACATAGCCAAGCCTAAAAGAAGCCCAAAGCGTAAGAATAGTTCCCACTGCAGTAATTAGCATCGGCAAAGACTTCGTATCATTGCCATGATTATTAATCGCCGCAATAAACATCATGACGCCGGAAAACAGCATCATCACAGACGACGCAACTTTATTTTTTAAGAAAATCATATATGCGCTAAACCCGCGCTTAACTAGCTCGTTCATATCTCAATTATAGCACAACCCGTTTTTTGTGCACTTTTTCCATCTCTGGTATAATAGTATATAAATACGGAGGTAATATGGATAATCCTGGTGAAATCTCAGGCCCAAAAGAAACATATCAACAAAAATTAGACGAAATTCTTTCAACAAGCCTAACGACGGAAAACATCAACACCTACGCAGATGATGCGCTAGATAAGTTGACAGACTTAATCGACGAGATAAAAAACGACCCCGCCCACAAATGGGATTTTAGCATCAATGCCTCTACCAAAGAACAAGAAGACGAAATGTTTACTAAGATTCTCGGTATCGACGTAAACGACGCTCTAGACGGTATATCAAAAATCGGAGATAATATCAAACATATAGATAAACTATTACAAAATTACCGACAAGAAAAAGAGCCAAGAATATATCTCCCAACTAGAAAACTCGGTCATACAGCAATAACCGCAGGAAGCGGTGATTTCTCGAGAAACCCCTTAGTACCAAAAACGGAAGTTGCCTTATTTATACTAGAAAAAGAGTTTAATATTGATTTAAACAACCAAAACGAATTTCAGATGAACACCGGGGTCAACTCTAGCCAAATGATACGCCAAGTTAGTTATGATTTTATCAATTTACCTACACTACACCGAGCCATAGCATCCTGTGATGAAATCGGCAATAGAACATTCATTTTTAACACTAATACATTCACCAATGCAAATATAAGCCTGGACCAGATTAAAGATATGTCGAAACAAGAAATCCAAGACCTTTTGACAAACAATCCAGAACTCGGTGTAGACCTAATCTATTCAAAAAAATATCCAGCGCATCTGACCGAACTGATCAAGGACCCTACACAAGCACTTGTAAAACAAATCGAAAACGATCCAGACAACATCGGACAAGACAAACAGTATTTGAAAGAAATAGTCGCGGCGCCAAAAGGGTGGGTCACGGCAACACATTTTATGAGAACCCACGAAGGTCTCGTAGGCTACCAAAGGTTTCACAAAATCATGCAAGAGAAGATTCAGGAGAAAAAAATAACACAAAAAGAATACAAGGACAGCGCCGGCAGAGTACAATATTTTTACAATCTCAATAAACTCGAAGAGGTGTTTGCTGATCACATAAACACCGAATCAGTTCCAGACGGGTGGATAACACCATCAGAATTCTGTAGACAGCATAGTAGAGTTTACCAAAAAACGCTAGAAAAACGCATAGCTGAAAGCAATCTAACCCCAAAAATATATAAAGACAACTCTCGTGGCCATAGAATAAGAGAATATTACAAAGAGGAGGATCTCGAAAAACTCATAAGCGACGACAAAATACCGGAAGGATTGATTACACTCGGGGGTTTTGCAAACAAACATGACGGAATAGGTCGTGAAAAATTGCTCAAGCTTATTGAAGCTAATAAACTAGAGTCACGGGAAATTAAAGTTCGCGACGCAACTAGGGCATTTTATAAAATCGAAGATCTTGAAAGAATAGTTGCACCATTCATAAATACAGAAAAAGCTCCTGAAGGATATATTACAGTAGAAACATTTGCAAGAGACAAGGGTATTACAAGAGAGGCAGTCCAAAGGCGCACAGAAGAAAAAGGGTTAGTCTCAAAAGATTACAAAAATGTCAGTGGCAAGATAGTGCCCCACTACAAAATCGAAGACCTTGAAAGGATATGCTCCGATATCATAAACGTAGGGAGAGCCACGGAAGATTGGACAACGCTGACATCCTTCGTTAGAAGTCACGGCGGGATTAGCTCAAGTAAGTTCAATAAATTGGTTAGAGCCAGTGACTCAGAACCGCAAGCATTAAGAAAAAATAACGGACATATAGAATTGCACTATAAAACCAAAGACCTAAAAGAAATACTAGCTTCGTTTGCTGAAATTGAGAAAGCTCCTGAAGGATGGGTTACGGCAAGAAGTTATATAGAAAGCCACGATAACGTTACCCAAAATCTTTTTAATAAGCTTCTCAGTGAAAATTCAGTAGAATCAAAAGAGTATAGAGATAAAATAGGACACATAAGATCACACTACAAAACGGAAGATCTCGATAAGCTAGTTGCGGATTACCTAAATAGAAATAGCCAATAATTAAAGTGCTAAAAACAGTAGAAGCTTATGCTCCAATTACTTTTTGTATTTATTCATGAAGAATGTAAAGTTTTGCTGCTGATATGGAATCTCAGGGATAACTATGCGGGCAGCCCAGTTGAGTTTAGTACCATCAGGAAAAGCCAGCTGGATACTCTGCGTCTTCTTATTGAGTAGCGCGTAATCTTTAACAGTAATACTAGAAATACTCTCGAATGGGACAAAAACAAACTTATCTAGCTGTGGCTCGCATTTATCAAATTTAGCAATAAGCTGAATACCAATGGGTTTGAGAGGGACAATACCAATACCTCTTTCAGTGTGATTGATGAGCCAGATAGTAGCACTAGCAGCCTCTTTAAGCTTTTCGGACTGCTCCATACCGCGAACCATACCGTTAGCAAACGAGCCCACAGCACCACCAAAGAGAATTGATTTAGCGGACACATCTTTATTCACATCTTTAGTAGCAATAAAAATACAGTTTTCATTATAAAGGCAGCCCAAGCTTCTAAAAATTTCCCAAGCGCCTTCGATAGTCGTATAATTCATAAATATCCTTTATTTTACGCATTTATTATAGCATAAGTATAAAACTATACTCTAATTATATCGTCTCGCCTTTATTAGAAACAATAAAGACAGCTTTTTAAGCATTTTTTGTGCAACAAAAATGGTGCTGGAAGTAGGACTCGAACCTACGAAGGCCGAAGCCGAGAGATTTACAGTCTCTTGTCATTGCCACTAGACGATTCCAGCACGCTATGTATATTATATCACAACTTTTGTATAAGAAAAGAAAAATCCCCTTCTCTTAGCGAGAAGGGGATAAAAGGTTAAAATGCCATCTCCTGCGGAACTATTGGACCTACCTGTTTATCAAGACAGGTGCTTATCGCACTCTTCAGCGCATAGTTCAGAGCCTCCAGCTCGTCCTCATCAGGCTCAGGTGAGAGAATACTGTAATTAAAAGTAATTACAGCATCCAAAACCCTCGTAGAAAGAGACCCATCAGCAACCTTCACAACGCAAAATTCTTTTTTGCAAGAAGGCGCATTAGACGAAACGTTCAATTCAAATACGCTAATAGCAGCCGCATCGCCATCAGCTCTACCGGTAATTCTACCTTTGAATAATGGCGCTTCAGTTTTATCATCAACCAGTACAACGCACTTGAAATTTATGATAAAACTGCTGATTCTAAGCTGCTTTAATGCACTGACGACAAAAGTCGCAATTGGCGTATATACGGATTTTATAAAATCCAACGAAAACCCGCCAGGACCCGCATCGTGTGGCCATGTAACATCACGGAATTCTATTTTCTTCATAAGAATTCCTCCTTTTCTATAAAAAATACTAGGCTAAATTCCAGCCAGTAAATATATTATATAATAAAATGCGGAATATGTAAATTATTTCAAAACACAACGCACTGTTTGCTGGTAGTGTAGGTCATAAATACTAGTATTGAAGGTCGAAGATTGAACTAAAAGAAGATAAGCATCTGAACGACCCACACTCCTACGGGTAGAGGCCCATATAAATCCACTGCTACCCTGATCATGAACATTACCATTCCAAGATCGTCCAGTCAGTGTAACATGGAAGGTATTTCTTGCTCGTAAAACTGCCTCCTGATTATAAGCACCATCTAAAAGATCCTGTCTAAGATTTAAGAACTCAACATCAGTAGGCATCCGCCAGCCCTTCGGACAAATATCATATTCAGCATCTTTCATCTCGCTACCGTCGCAAATAGTACCAGCCGATGCCGCACAATAGTTATAAAATGTTCCACTCTTCCCCATTCCATCACCGTAACTTAACTCAGTATACTTTCTACTACCATTAGTATGAACCAAAGGGTCACGATAGTCACCGCTCTCACCCGCCGTTAATGTAAAATTAAAGTTAATATTCGTATCATTTGGCGACAAAGCAACTTGGGTATCGCCACCTAGTCTCAAATTATCCAGCATCCAACAATTGCCATCTACAAGCTTAGCTACATTATAAACTTCATGATCACGAGTATCTTCTAGCTGATAAATCGTATTAACAGGCAAATCAACCGGACACCCTCCCTCACTACTTGGCGAAATCCCCTGCATAGTAGTACCAGTCGCAATCGAAACCGGTGGTGCACCATTACTCACCACCTTAAAATTAATCACGTTGGAATAGTCGCCAGCCAGCTGTCCTTCAGCAGCAAAAGCACTTATTTTGAAGGATGTAGTAGAATTAGCAGCTGTACCATCAGTTGTGTTTAGTTCTGCAGTGTTTTGTGTATCATCATATTTCGGTAGGCCATTGTAATTGCTCCAAGTAGTACCATTAGTAGATACTGTATAGCCCCATGAGCTAGTAGACTCATTAGTTAGGGTAGAAAGGTCACTATCTACATTAATACTTACTATATTGGTAGTACCATTAGTATGTCTTAGGTCACGATAATCATGATTAGTATCACCTACTGTAGCAGTAAGTGTATAGCCATAGAGATTATTAGTATTTACTACTACATCTACTGCATTAGATAGATCATCTTGGCCTGGGATAAGGTTACCGATAATTAGGTCCGTGTCTGAAAGAGAGATAGACAATGTTGAGTTGAAGGTAAACTGGACATCGGTGCCGTCCTGATAAGTAATGGCATTTGCAGAACATGCAAGAAGAACAGGTAGAACCAACACTAGCAGTAAACTGGTTCGTTTCATAGTTTTATTATTACAAATTATCATTTCAACATTAGACCCATTTTAATTCGCCACGCAACGCACCATAAGCCCAAAATCACGTGGGCTATATGCGCTAGTACCAATTATTGTTATTACTCCCCTAGATGTTTCAACGTCCAAATAATGCATCGTACTTGGCTGATCATTATTATTAGTCGATGACCAGAAGTAACCCCTATTATCTTGGCCATATGCATTTACTCTTGCATAATCTCCAGACAGAACGACGCGAAATGCGTTTCTAAAAGTCACCTTATCATTACCATAACTATTATATAGTATTTCATATTCCCCCCCATCGCCGCCTGTTGGCATACGCCAGCCTTTAGGGCAAATATCGTAATGCGCGTCCTCTGTTACGGCGTTAGCATAACAATACGTACCAGCGGAGGCCGCACAATAATTATAGTAAACACCTATTTTGCTAGTCCCTTCACCATTACTTAGTTCCGTGTTCTTGCTGTCGGTATTAATTGCTGGCGAAGTATTGGTTGCAAAATTTCGTTTAATGCTGGCGGGTAAGGTGAATGTTGAGTCTGCAGGCATATTAGTATTCTGTGAAGTGAGCGTTTCCTTCAATGTTGCTGGATCTAGCCTAAGGTCTTCCATTAGCCAGCATCTGCCATCGGCGAGTTTTTGGATTATATATGGTTCGTCGTCGCGAATATCATATACCGTTGACGGCTCTGTAGGACATATAGATGTTGTCACTTCTTGAATATAGTGAGGTAGTAGTGGCCTTTTTGCGATACACCTGATTGTAAGGCCGGCGGTTCTGTAGCTGGTGAAGTCGTTCGGCACAGATTCGGCACGGACATCTAGGCTGTACATTCTATCATCGCCCACCGGAGTTGCAGACCAGTATGAGCCATAGCTACCTTGGTGGTTCTTGCTACTATATTTGAAATAGCCAGAAAGCGAAACATGGAGTGCATTCTTGAAGTCTGCGTAGGTATTATATTTACTGTAGAGGTTTTGGTATTCGCCTTCTTCGCCACCAGTAGGCAAGCGCCAGCCTTTTGGACAGACATCCTCAGTAGCATTACCATCTGATTCACCTTGGGCATAGCAGTAAGTACCGGCCGTAGCGGCACAATAATTATAATAGACGCCAATCTTATTATCTCCAGCGCCATAGCTCGTGATTTTATTCTTGGAATCAATATTGATCTGTGGAATCTCAAATTCGTCAAAGCCTATACTTACACTCCCTGGAAGTGTAAAATTCCTTGTAATATTGGTGTCGTTCGGAGTAAGCACTTTCATAGTGCTCCTACCAATTCTGAGGTTGTCCAACATCCAGCAGTTACCATCTTCTAGTTTTTGAATAGTATAGGCAGAGTTGTCGCGAGTATCATAGACTGTGGTTGGCGTAGTCGGGCAATTATCCAAAGTGACGTCTTGGATATAGGTTTCTGGCACATCATAAGCTACGCATCTTATAGAAATACCTGCGGTTCTATAACTTGTGAAGTCATTAGGGACCGATGTGGCTCTAACGTCCAAGCTATACATGCGATCATCACCAACTGGGGTAGAGGACCAGAAGGAACCGTAGCTTCCTTGGTGGTTGGTCTGGGCATATTTGAAGTAGCCAGATAGAGAAGCACGAAGCGCGTTCTTGAAGTCTGCATAGGAATTGTACTGAGCATATAGGTTTTGATACTCTCCATTCTCACCGCCAGTTGGGAGTCTCCAGCCTTTCGGACAGATGTCTTCGCTCGGAATGCCAGAGCTAGTGTTCTGTGGCTGACAATATGTACCAGCCGTTGCAGCACAGAAGTTATAATATACACCTATTTTATTCTCACCATCACCGTAGCTTGTAGTGTCATTCTTGGAGTCTATATTGATTTGCGGAATCTCAAATTCATCAAAGCCCGTACTTACACTACCTGGCAATGTGAAGTTGGAGTGAATATTAGTGTCATCTGGAGTCAACACTTTCACTGTACTTCTGCCGAGGCGAAGATTATCTAGCATCCAACATTTACCATCTGCGAGTTTCTGAATAGTGTAGGATTGATTGTCGCGGGTATCATAGACTATTGTTGGCGTAGTTGGGCAGGTTTCTGGGGTAACATTCTGGATATCGTGGATTGGATCTGGCTCAGAGCCATTCTTAGCTATGCAACGGATAGACCAACCATAATTACGTATGCTTGCCGCATTTGTAGTAACTGATGGACTAACTGAACTATTCGCAAACTTCATCTGGTGGACGTCATCAAAGGTGGAAGCCCAAAAGCCCGCAATACCATTTGGATAAGCAACAGAGCCGCTATCGCTTGTAAACCCACTTGGTGATGTCCTGAGAGCACTACTAAAGCTTCCTGGATCACTTTCATACGCTTCAAAGAGTGTATTATATTCGCCATCATCACCGCTGGTCGGCATGCGCCAACCCGCTGGGCAAATATCTTCAGTAGCATTACCATGTCCAGACAAATTATCATAGCAGTAGCTTCCGGCCGTTGCAGCACAGTAGTTATAATAGATACCTACTTTGTTTTCGCCATCGCCATAGCTAGCCATGGAGGTTTTCTGGCTCGTGGAGATCTGAGGATAAGTATACACACCTGCCCCACTCCATTCTACTACTCCAGATTCTGCAAACTGGTCCGATGATGTGCCGCCACCATTTTTAAGATAGATAAGCGTTGTATCAGATGCATTCGTAGTATCAGATGCAAGATTATTCTTTACATTTGTATCAGTTAAGTCGAGACGAAGATTGTCCAGCATCCAGCAGTTACCATCTGCAAGCTTCTGAATAGTATATTCTTCCCCATCACGAAAATCCGTTACTACGGTTGGAGTGGTTGGACAGCTATCAGAATCGAAGCTTTGGAATGTTAATGGTTCCGGTTCTGGCTCCTTAGCAATACAACGTACTGCGAGACCATCAGAGTTATTGTCATTAAATACAGCAATGTCAGTCCAACCGGTATTATTATATACGTCGTAACCCATACGAAGCCTCGTCGCACTTTGTGGGCCCAAGTTCGTAGAAGTCCAGTAGTAGCCAAATTGATTTGTGTTATACACACTTTCACGATAATAATACCCAGAATGAGTAGGGTTCCATTCTGACGAATTGAAGTCACTCATATTATTAATAAAGGCAAATCTAAACTCATTAGCCTTATCTGCATTAGGAATCTTCCAGCCCTTAGGACAAATATCCTGCGTAGCTGGCTCACCATAGTCAAGCGCTCCGGCAAGTGCCGCCTTCAAAGAATAATAAGAGTAGCATGGCTGGTTGTTGGAGCAATCTGTATTACCAGTATTGTATACATTCTCATTTTCATATGATCTAAAATCCTCATTAGAAGACTGTTCCAAAGTATATGGTGTTACGACGTTGGAGAGTTCAGATGTTAGTTGAGTACCGCCAGCTAGGTTGAGGTTAGTAGTCATCCAGCAATCACCATTAATCTTCTTAATGGTATAAGGTTGCTCGTCACGCTTATCATAGGCAACAGTCGTAGTAGTTGGACAAGTATCAATAGTTACATCCTGAATATAAAGCTTAGGCTGCTCAGGCTCTTTAGCAATACAACGCACTGAAATTCCAAGACTTCTCTCGTCATGATTAAGCGGGTAGATATATTCACCGATTGTCAAATGATACATATACCAACCGTCACTTCTAGTAGAAGACCAGAAATGTCCAGTTTCGCCTTGATAGCGAGCCGAACCACTGCTAAAATTATACATGCCAGAGAAGGACGAATGTAGAGCATTCTTCAAATTAGCTACATTATCGTTATAGGCCATTCTCAAACCATAATATTCCCCCTCCGTTCCCCCAGTCGCCATACGCCAACCCTTAGGGCAAATATCATATTCTGCATTACCTACTCCATTACCACTTGTAAAACAATATGTTCCAGCACTCGCTGCACAATAATTATAATAAACACCTATTTTATTAGTGCCACTGCCATAACTAGATATTACATCTTTACTAGCAGTATTAATTTTTGCAACAGTATAAGAATCACCACTATTAGAGCTTGAAGGAAGCGTAAATGGAGTATTTGCGTCCATATTAGTATTCTCAGGTGTAAGTGCTACGCTAAGCGTAGCTGGATCTAGACGCAAGTTATCAAGGAGCCAACAATTATTATCAGCGAGTTTAGCAATATAATATTCTTCTCCATCACGAGAATCTACTACTATAGTAGGTGTAGTTGGACAGGTTTCTGGAGTAATATCTTGGACATAAGTAATAACTGGTTCTGGACCTTCTGGGGTTGTACCGTCAGACGGGTGAACCATGGTATATCTCACTTGCCCAGTATAAGTATCAGCAAGTTGAGTTGATGAAACACGAATAGCATAAGTAGTAGTAACAACTGAACCATCGGTAGTATCAGTAGCACCTTCAAATGAAGCAACCTTGGTTTGGAAGGACGGAACATCATGATAGTTTTCAAAACCTGTAGTGATCGTAAGATTTTCTGGATTATATGAGTTTAGGTCTTTTGCTAGCTTCATAGACCAGTTGGATACATCTCCAGAGGCAGTACCAGTTGGAATAACCTCGCCGTATTCTTCGCCATACATATTAGTATCGCCAGCAGTATCATTAGAATAGCCTATAGCATAAATTGCGTAGCCATCTTTATCATTACAAATGGTTTTCAAACGCGTAGTACCTACATCTTCATGATAAGTGCCTATAGTACCCACTGCCACATGTGGAATAGTAGACTCGCGGAACATAGTACAAGCAGACGCAACAGTAACGGTAGCATCAGATTGTTCTTCCATATCTGCGAAAGAACCACTAGAAACCAAAATTGATCCAGTAATTAATGTTACTGCGAGTAACATACCAAAAGGCAAAAAGTGTCGTTTATGCATAGACCATCCCATTTATGGTTTTATTTTAACACATGCACAATAAATTTTGAAGCAAAATCAGAACAAACAAAAATGGAGCCGCGAACGAGATTTGAACTCGTGACCTCATCCTTACCATGGATGCGCTCTACCGACTGAGCTATCGCGGCTTACAATACTAAATATTATACACCACTAGGGCTATAAAATCAACTTTTCTTGGCCGCAGCCTTAGCTGGGGCTGCTTTTGTTGTGCCAGCTTTCGCTACCGGACGCTTGATACTCTTTAATAGCTTCGAGGCATTCTTTTTCTTAGCCTCATTATCGTGCATAATCTGCTCTTCAATTCTAGCTGTAGTAGCTGCTGCCGCCTCAGAATCACCATTAGACTCGTAAATAGCCAAAATCTGCCTGAGAGTTGACACGCTCGGATCTAGCTCATAAGCATTCTCTAAGGCCTCAATCGCCTTCTTGTAATTCCCTAGCTTCTCCTCAGCCTTCGCAAGCGCAATATGCCTAGATGGTACGTCGCCTTCGAGTTGAATCGCCTGCACAAAGGCCATTTCTGCCTTCTCATAAGCACCTACTTCAAGGTAAATTAACCCAGCATTGTGGATAGAAGCCGGATTATTATCGAGCGACTGCGCAATCTCAAAACACTCTACTGCCTCATCATATTTCTGCGCCTTCGCATAGAGAATACCCAAACGGTTATAAGCCGCCGCATTCTTTTCATCAAACTTCAAAATAGTGAGAAGTGCCTTCTCTGCCCTAAACGGTTTCCTCTCCTTCATAGAGGTCTGTGCAATCTGCCAAAGTTTCTTCATCTGCGCAGTATATTTCGGCGATTTTTGTTCTTTTACCTCAGGCTTCGCGTCGAGCGGAAAGAAAAAACAAAGGTAAAGGGTAAAAAACATAATCACAAACACTGCAACCATAAATATATTATATCAAATCAGCAACCAAATGCAATTTTATGTGGCCGTTCTTCTCGATATTCTCATACGTCGCAAGGAATTTCGGCAATTTCATAAGGAAAACATCTTTCCCAGTCTTAAAATAAGATTTATAGAGCATTTCAATCGCCACAGACAGCACGCCGAGCACTGTATTCCTGGCACCGTCTTTACCTTTAGGGACAATTTCATCCGCAAGCGCCGGAAGCTCCGCCGGCTTCGCCGCAATCAGCTTTTTTGCTAAAGTCTTCACCTTTTCGTCTGCCGTAATATTATCAAAATCCACCCCGCCGTTATTTAAGAAATAAACCGCTGAGCGGCTAAGAATCGTCGGCATGAGACTAGAAACTGCGTCAGCAATCAAAACAAAGTGCACCTTTTCCTTTGGCTCTTCAAGGTTTTTTAGAAGCGCGTTCGCCGCATCCTCCCCCAACATTTCAGCCGGACAAATTACTACAAACACATCTTTTAGTTGTTTCACCGAGAGCCTACTTATCACCTCCCTCGCCTGTTCTATCGTGATAATTTTCTTTTCCTCCGGCTGAAGCACGGTCACATTAGAGCGCGCTTCAATCTTCCGCAAAAAATCCTGTTTTTCCTCCTCCGGCAGCACAAAAATCGAACATCCAGTCCGCCCCGCAATTTCTAGAATCTCACTACTTTTCGAAAAATACATCAAAATCTCCCGGAAGCGGTGCCTCAAATACACTTCTCACCCCACCCGGCAATGTAATCTCGAGTTTATTTGCATGAAGATATAATCTATCGGCCTGCTCACCCTTGTAAACCCTATCACCCACAATCGGACAACCAAGATAAGCCAAATGCACACGAAGCTGATGCGTACGCCCAGTTGTTGGACGAAGCTCGACCAAGCTATGCTTATCATCAGTCTTTACTACCTTATAGAAAGTCTCTGCTTCCTTACCGTTTGGATCTACTCGGAAGGTAGTTGGTCTCTTTAAATCTCTAGCCATCGGAAGATCAATCCGCGCTTCATCTAGCTTTGGTCTACCCGAAACCACCGCAAAATACGTCTTATGCGCCTTCCTATCCTGGAACTGACGGCGAAGCATACTCTGTGTCTCCTCATTCTTTGCGAGAATCACTACACCAGAAGTATCACGATCTAACCTGTGCACAAGTAGCCCGAAATCCTCGAGTGTCTTCTCGGGACAATACTCACCCTTCGCCATCGACAAAAGCCCAGCCGGCTTATTAATTACCAGCACGTTCTCATCTTCAAAAATCACATCAGGCTTCACATCGGAATTACGCATATCTTCCGGCACCACTAGAGAGATTTTTACGCCTTCTTCAAACTTAGCATTAGGCTTCAAAATAACTTCACCATCCACCTGCACAAATCCGCTCTCAATAAACTTCTGCAAAGTTGAACGGTTGTAGCTCTTGTAAATCTCCACCATCATAAGATCGAGACGTTTCTTCTCTACCTTTTCTGGCCCGGCATCAAGAATTACGTCACCATTAATTACACGCGACATTTCCGGTTTACTAAATTTTTTCCCCGTGATAATCATAAGCCCCACCTACCTCAAATGAAATGCTTTTTGCACCTCAAGGAGTTTAGTGTTCGCTACTTCATTTGCATATTTCTCACCTTTTTCAAGAAGAGCATAAATCTGTTCATCGGAAATTTCATTAAACTTCGCCTGGAATTCAGAAAGCATACCAGATACACTAGACGCCACCTTCTTCTTCAAATCGCCATAATGAGTCTCGCCAGTCCAGGTCGCAATCACATCTTGAAGTGGAGTATTCGTTACAAGTGCCTCAATCTGAAGCAAATTAGAAATGCCTGGCTGTGCCCACATATCAAATTTAATCTTACCAAATGAGTCAGTCGTCGCAGACATAATCTTCTTAACCGCCTTTTCTGGCGTATCATCAAGCATGATTTTGGAGTTCTCAGCTGCAGTGGATTTGCTCATCTTCTTCTCTGGATTAAGTAGATCACGAATTCTGAGACCGTTTTCAACTTCCATAAACTTCACCTGATCAGCGGTCTTAGCTGGCACAGTAAAAATCTCACCGTATTTATTATTGAAGCGAATCGCAAGGTTGCGGGTAAGCTCAATATGCTGGAACTGATCCTCACCAAGCGGCACATACTCTGCCGAATAAAGCAGAATATCAGCAGCCATCAAGATCGGATAATCAAAGATTCCAACGTTACAAGATTCCTGGCCCTTAGATTTCTCTTTGAATTGAATCATGCGAGAAGCCTCGCCCATAGTGGCCACACAATTTAAAATCCAGCAAAGTTCAGAATGTGCCGGCACGTGGCTCTGACGGTAAATATGTACATTGTCATTAATTTCGAGACCAGCCGCAAGATAATACTTCAAGCTACGGATAATATTCTCTTGCAAATCACCATCAACGTCAGAGATAATCGAATGCAAATCCGGGACAAAAATATTCACCTGGTATTCACCAGAGTGCTCATTTGCTAACCTAACCATCGGAAGCAAAGCACCAAGGTAATTCCCAAGTGTCAAAACCGAATTTGCTCTAATACCTGTTAAAATAGTCTTCATAATAAAACCTGGTGGAGTGTAGGAGGCTCGAACTCCTCACCTCTTCCATGCCATGGAAGCGCTCTACCAAATGAGCTAACACCCCATACAATTATTCTACCACTTCACTAAACACCCCGTCAAGATAGTTAAGTCTGGTCTCTAGCCAATCAAGTAGCAACTTTACCTCTGTCTTATAATCTTTCATATCCCACCAAATATTATTGACCATTGCCGGGAGGCTAATCCTATCCGCCTCTCGTTTAGCTGCATTAAGAATCTCGTCACGCCTCAAGCGAATCGTGCTGTTATATAATTCCTTTGCCTCAGCCTGAAACTCATCAAACCCTAGCAATTTTTCGAAAAAATTACCTTCCGGAATATTTTTACTTAGCGCGGTTGGCGAAAGGTAATCTTCATCATCCGTCCAAACCCAGCGAACATTACCAAGCGCAAAATCAAAATCCCAACCTGGACCAAAGTGAATCAAATCATCCGCGCCATCCCGATATAAAAACTGACTCGTAAGATACGCATCCGGATCTACCGTTATTTCCGATAAAAGATAGTATTGCGCCGCCGACCTCGTATCGACATATTTCTTGATTGTATTATAATCTCCAGCATCAATTGCTCGCTCGACCTTCATAAAGTCATTTGTAAAGCTCGCCATCGACTCCGCTTCATTGTCCTTCGCCACCAAATCACTTACTACAAAACAAAGGCTCTCAATTACCCTATAACAAATATCGCCAGAATCAGAGCGTGCACTTGTCCTACGCTCAACCAGGACCCCATCCGGCTCACGTAAATCGACTCTGCCCTTCCCAATCTCCACCTTTTCCGTCATATAATAAAGCCCCCGATATTCACCGTCTGCATAGAGCTCCACAAAATCGCCATTCACAGTATACGGCATACCTAGAGCCCTAGCAATATCTAGACCAATTGCATTTCTAATATTTGAGTCATCAAAATAATTCGCGAGGAGCACCCATTTCCTAGATTTAGATGTATCAAGTAAATCAACCTTGTTATCCGTTTTTAGAAGTAGCGGGGCTTTATCCTGGCTCCATGTCGAATTTCCACGCCCCTTTAATGTGACCTCAGATAATTCAAATTGCTCCTTATCTCTAACAGTCAAAACACCACTGTTTCCGGTAAACTCAGTGCCACGTGGTAGTTCTTTTATATCATCAAGCTCAAAACCGTTCAGCGTCAAATATAGTTTCTTCAGCCCGCGAGAAGGCGTATCATCATAAGGCCTCGCCCCCGGCATAAACACCATCACAAGTGCCAAAACAACCATCGCAAAAAACAGAGAAATCGCCGGCATATCTGGCAACTTGCGTTTATTCATATGTTTATTTTAGCACAAAAGCAAACGATTATATAGCGTCCGCAAAAATCACGAGACGGTGAGAAGCATCACCGTTACCATAGTACGTACCGGTACAAGTCATGAGTGCAACTGTATGGCCATAAGCGTTATTTTTAAGCTTCTTCATTACAGAACGGCTACTTTCACCGGTATTTGGATTTTTCAAGGTGTAATCATCAACCTTCTCGTATTTAATCCTATCTGCAACACGATAGAGATTGCCGTTAAGCATAAAAACATCACCAACGTAAAGGTAATTCAAATCATAAAGAAGATTAGAGGTATTATGGCCATAAATAAGCTTACCTGTCTGATAAATATCAGAGTAGCTAGGGCTTACCACAATCGAGCTGGCCTGCTGGGTAACCCAAAAAGATAAATATTCAGGTTCTATAGCAGCACCATAACCTTCATTAGAGTATACCTCTACACTAGCTTCATCATTCGTAGAAGAAGAATTATCATTATATTCAGGGTAATAAAAAGGGGTATAGTCAGTACCAGCCTGATCAGTATTATCAACCACAGGTTTAGGAATAACAGTTTCCACAATACCAGATTCATTAAGACCAGTTACGGCTACAGAGTTGGAAGCCGACAAAATCTCAGGACTAGACATAATCCCAATGAAAGATGAAAATAGCATCATTACTATATATCGTTTCATAATTTTATCTCCCAACACTCTGTCATATTTGACAGGTTATGCTTTTATTATAGCACACTTGACACAAAAAGTCAAGCTTAACCTATACTCGCCACCCCTGTACTATACAACCTAACATAAATATGTTAAAATCTTCCACTAAGGGGAAGAATCTTACGAAATCGGGAGGTAAAAGTATGAGCAGCAGCAGCTTTAAACAGATTTATGCTGGAGAGCAATCTCTAGCTCCCAATATGAATAAGGACAAGCAGTACAGCGCATTTTCACTTAGGCAGACCATCGGGCAAATCTCCGACATTGCAACGGCAGGGCTAACCAAGGTCCTCTTCAGCGAGAACTATAATTCAAACCCGCTTCTAGAGAAAAACCCAATTCTAGAGACCGTCGCAGCCCACACCGAGATCACTATCGCCCTCTTTGAAAGAGCTTTGATAGAGAAATACGGTGAGGATTTCGGCGAACCCGACGCTAAAGTAAAGCGCACCGAGGATGGCTATTCCTACAGAGAAGCCATGGAAGCCGCCAGAATCTATAGTTTACCGCAGATTCAGGGCGAAAAAGGCAATACCGAGGAAGAAAAAACTCTATATTACGGCAAATACGCCGGCGGATATGGTCGCGGAGCGATTTTCGCCCAAAACGTCATCAAGCTCACCAGTTTTATTGACAAACCAGAAACCGCCACAGAGAAAATGCTCTATTTGGCAGACAGAACCGCCTATATATTTATGGAACTAACCAAAGAAAGGCGGAACGATCCTAGTACTATCTCTAGAGGGCACTCTAAGTTGACCGAAAAAGAAAGACAAGCTCTAGTACGGCTCCCTGCCCACACCGGCAGCAATGTCAAACTAAGCCAATTCTTGCTTTACAAATATTTCAAGCTCGACAAACTCACACTACTAGATGATACCGGCTTCTTCACCGCTATTATCATCGCACATTCATTAAATGTAATCGGCTTTTGGCCCTCGTGGCGCGAAGATGATTACAACTAACTCCCCCAAAAAAAATGCCCTGAAAATTCAGTTTTCAGGGCTATTTTTATGCTATAATGGTCCTAATCAGGAGGTAAAATGAGCAAATTTGACGATCAATATATTGATCTCTGTAGGCGTATTCTCGCCAAAGGTGAGAAAATCACCAATTACAAGAAGTCCGACCATCGCGGCAAAGAGGCCGCTTCAGCTATTCCAGATCACACCGCCCAGGGGTCATCCGAGGCTCAAACGATTCGCCTCCCACATCAGGTGCTCCAGTTTGATCTCGAGGAGGAATTCCCTATCCTCGTCTCAAAGCAAGTCGGTTTCAAGACCGCAACTTTGGAGCTACTCTGGATTTATCAGGTCGCCTCAAACGACGTCCGTTGGCTCCAGGAGCGCAACGTTAAAATTTGGAACGAATGGGAAATCGCCGAAGATGGCACCTATCAGGGCCGCAACATCAACAAAATCTTCGCCGATACCCACCCGACCGAGCCAAAAACCGACTTTGCTCACACCATTGGTACCGCCTACGGTTGGATCGTCAACAGATACAAACTCATTGATAACCTCATCGAAACCTTGAAAGAAAACCCGGGCAACCGCCGTATGATTATGAGCCTCTGGCAAAATGAGTGGCTTCCAACCGCCGCTCTTCCATCCTGCGTCTGGAACTCCCAGTGGAATCTCGTCGACGGTCGTCTCAACCTTCTCGTCACTTCCCGTTCTACCGACGTTCCTCTAGGGTTACCGTTTAATATTGCCCAGTACGCCGTTCTCTGCCACCTCGTTGCACAATGTATCGGCGCCCGTCCGGGCCAGTTTACCTTTATCACAAACGATGCCCACATCTACGTAAATCAGATTGACGGCATCAAAGAGCAAATCGCCCGCTATGACCAAGCTATTAAGGATGGCACCCTCCCAGAAGCGCCAAAACTCTGGATTAACCCTGAAATCACCGACTTCCATAAGTTTGACAATTCCCGCGAACTTAAGGATATCCGTCTCGAAAATTATCAAAACCTCGGCCGCATCATTATGCCGGTCACAGAATAGGAGCAAAAAAAATGATTAGTATGATTGCAGCTGTCGGCAAAAACCGCGAACTAGGCAAAGATAACGGCCTTGTCTTCAATATCAAAGAAGACATGCAGTATTTCAAGGAGACCACTACAGGACACCCTGTTATTATGGGTTACAATACTTTCAAAAGCATCGGCAAACCTCTAAAGAATCGTGACAATTACGTCGCAACCTTTTCTGTCGAAGGCTTGCCAGAGGATGTCACCCCAGTTACTGATTTACACGCCTTTTTGAAAGAGCACCAAGACGATGAGTCTGAGCTATTCGTCATCGGTGGCGCCAGTATTTATCGCGAATCCCTCCCTTACGCCAAAAACCTCTATCTTACCGAGATAGATGCCGAGGCCGACGCCGACGTTTTCTTCCCAGAATTTGATAAGACCAAGTATGAAAAAACCGTAATAAAGAAAGGCAGCCAGGATGATTTAACATATTCTTTTGTTAAATACACACTAATTTAAGGAGATATTATGAAAGACAAAGTATTTGATCTAATCGAAAACGAAAAAAAGCGCCAATCCGAAGGCCTCGAGCTCATCCCAAGCGAAAACTGCGTATCCGCTGCCGTCCTAGAGGCTATGGGCTCAATTCTAACTAACAAATATTCCGAAGGTTACCCTCACTTCGATGGCATCGGTGCCACCACAGATGAATGGGACGAGGATAAAATCGCAAGCGAAATTTTGCCAAACTACCGCTATTACGGTGGTCAGGACAATATCGACCGTATTGAGCGTCTCGCTATCGACCGTGCTTGTCGTCTATTCCACGCCGACCACGCTAACGTCCAGCCACATTCTGGCGCTCAAGCCAACAACGCCGTCTATTTTGCCTGGCTCGAACCAGGTGACACCGTACTCGGTATGTCACTTCCAGCTGGTGGCCACCTTACCCACGGCGCCCCTGTTACTCTATCAGCCCACATCTACAATTTCATCGGCTACGGCGTAACCAAAGATGGCGATATCGACTACAAAGACCTCGAGAAAAAAGCCATGGAATCTGCACCGAAGATTATCCTTATCGGCTACTCTGCCTTTATGAAAATCCCAGATTTCGACCGTGTCGCCAAAATCCGCGACAAAGCCGCCAAGAAGGCCGGCCATGAGATCCTCTTGATGGCCGATATGGCCCACGTCGCTGGCCTCATTGCCGCTGGCGTTCATCCAAATCCACTTGACCACGGCTTCGATGTCATGACTACCACTACCCACAAAACTCTCCGTGGCCCACGTGGCGGCCTCATCATGAGCAAGGGTAACGTTGCTTCCCCACTCAAAAAACCAGAGAAAAAGCTTGAAAATATTCCAATTCTAATCGACCGCGCTGTCTTCCCTGGTACTCAGGGCGGCCCACTCGAGCATATCATTGCCGCTAAGGCTGTTGCTTTCGGCGAAGCTCTCACCCCAGAATTCAAAGATTACGCCAAGCGCATCGTCGAGAATGCCAAAGTTCTCGCTACCGAGCTCCAGGATAAAGGTTTCATCCTTCAAGGTGGCGGCACCGAGAATCACCTTCTCCTTGTAGACGTCCAGTCTTCTTTCGGTTTCGATGGCAAGATTTATGAAAAAGCCCTCGATATGGTTGGCCTCACCTTGAATGCTAACGCCCTCCCTACCGATAAGGGTGGCGCCTTCCGCCCATCTGGCGTCCGTCTTGGCACTCCAGCCATTACTACGAGAGGCCTCGGCGTCGAAGAAATGAAGCAGCTCGCTACCTGGATGAAAAAAGTTGCCGACATCTGCAAAGAAGCCGGCTCCGAAGATAATCTTGGTTCCTACGAGGCCGAGCTCGAGACCATCAGAAACGAAGTCAGAGACACTGCTCTTCGTTTCCCAGTCCCAGGCATCTAAAACCACCTAGAAAAAAATAAAACCCTCCTCTGCGCACGTAGAGGAGGGTAAATTTTGTTGTGAGGGGATGCTTAATTTATTTCATTCGACGAATCCAATAAAAAGGTCCGCCTCTAGCCTTCAGTGAAGCCTGATCAAGTACCAAAAGTATCGGATTCTTTATATCATCAGCACAGCACTTAACCTGATGGGCAAGATCCGCCGCAAAAATATCAAGTGCCTCTCTAGAGTGCGTAAAACGAATAAGCCTGCGAACCAAGGCAGTCCTTACTTTCTTTCTTGCAACATTCGTTCTAAAACCCAACGAACGATGATAAGCCAGAGTCAAGACATGCTCTAACAAATTAATGTAAGAAATGATTTTTGCTACTCGGTCCGAAGAATCTTTATATCTATCATATAAAGATACAAACTTTTCCGCACGGGGCCCAAAACCAAGCTTTACAAATCCAGCAAAAGTAGAAAATCTCTTTTGTTTTTCAACAATAGGATGATATCTGCCATCTTTAATCATATTTCCTGTATTGATTTCTGCAACATTTTTTATTAAAGAAAACGTCATGAGATCTAGCTTTTCACTATCAGACATGTCTTTAAACATTTCCGGGAAATTCTCCATGAAAAGTCTTAAGAGTACTGCAGTCTTAGCCTGGTGTTCAAGCAAACTCTCTCCTCTGTGGTAAAAAATCTTATTGTGATTAGCTCCACCACAAGGAAATTTTACTGCCCTTAGTGCAAGCCAACCAGCTACCGGCATATTTGCCGTTTTAATGTAGTCCCAATAGGACTCCACGACTTTTACTTCAGGAAATAACATTTAAATCACCCACCTTTCCTAAATTCAGGGATATCTTTATCCCACCACGGGAAAAATTCTCCCCTTACATCAGTTACAGCCTCTCTTAAAATTGCAAAAAGAGGCTTTGTTACATGATTCGGCGCACTCAGAAGTTGCATCCTTAAGTGGACCGCAATACAATCTAGTGCATTATCTGTCCCCGCGATTTCGATGCATCTCAAATCATTGTCCGATGCTCCGTCTTCTTTAGAAGAACGGTAATGCCCCAGAAGTCCTTCTTGCTCTAAAAACGCGAGAAAAAGGACCGGTTCGATCTTGTCCAGCCCATAATGCGACCAGCCGATATCATAGCCAAACTCGACATTGACATGAGGTTTCTGAAATGCATTAAAAGCATGAATCATACCCGTAGATAAAACATTAAACCCAGTCTCGACGAATTTCTTAAAACGGTCAAATTCGTCTTCGGCCTTTTCATCGTGCGCTTCAGTTTCATTATCTACAATATCACCCAACTTCTGGCCATTTAGTACTATTCCCTCGCCCACATCATGGCAGAGAGCCACCATCAACGGAATCATCATTTTTCTACCAGATATGTCGGTCAAATCTTCATATCCTATGAAGTACCCACGGAAATTCGCCAGCATCAACCCCGCCAAAAGGGTGACTTTCGCCTGGTGTTCCATATCGCCGTCACCTCTCTCGAAAAAGATAAGCGAATTGCTCTTATCTTCGCCACTAGGCAAGAAATCCGTTTCTTGGGTCGTGCCGAAATAGTAAAAACCTTTCCTTAGCACAAATTGAGAGGAAACATACATCTTGTAGGCTTCCCACACATTACGTGCCAATCTTGTTCTTTTGCCTTTACGCAATAAAATCACATCCTCTCTGTTAAGCTACACCCCTCACTCTGTTACTATTATACCACACATCTTGACTTTTTTAAGCATATGTGGTATAATGAAAATACAGGATGTAACCTATAAGGAGGGCAGCATCTGAGTAAAGAAGGAGGTGCAAAGATATGAAGAAATTTGCACTTAGAAACTTGACACTATTGGCGCTTGTAGCGGTTATCGTAACCGTGTGCACAAGCATTACAACAAAGGCAGCCAACCCTTGGGGGCCTGAAACGATTGAAGAAAGGGCTCAGGAGTTAGTAACACTAGCTGCTAACTACGGCCTAATATCTTCGGCCGAACTCTCAGAGTTCGAGCCAAGTAAAGAGGCGTCTTACTCCTTCTGCGCGAAACTAATATATCGTGCAGAAAAGTTAAGAAATACCGGCGCCACAACGATGAAGGCGCCCAGCAGCAATAAAGCAATGACATGGCTCCTCAGTCAATATCTTGAGGTAGCCATGGCAAATGCCGAAGATGCGTACTGTATCATAAGTACATATCTTGACGGCAAACAAGGGTTTAAGCCCAGTGGCAAATGCAGCTGGCATTGGCTTAGCTACTCTTGCGATTACGCAAGAGGCTACGGCGAAGCCGACGAGGAAGCACGCAACAATGCTTGCCTCGAAGTGCGTGAGCGCTGGGCACCTTTAAGAAATGGGGAAAGGATGACGCGTATAGAAGCTCTCGATTACGTCATCACAAATCTCCGTGACGACATCTATATTCAAGAAATGAATAAGAAGATAGATGACCCCGCCCCTTCAAAGGGGTCCTCTCTTGAAGAGGAGCTGGAGCGTCTCGGGACTCCATTAGAAAATCCCGAGAAATCCACCACTATGGTGGAGGGTACAGGCATCGCCGCAATGATGCCACCTGCCGAGTCAATCGAGGACATCGGCACACCCATCTGCATAGTGGGTGGGGTCACCTATACAGGTGAACCCGTACTCGATGTAGGTCCCGCCATCTGCATTATAGATGGTGTGGAGATAGTCTCAGCACCTTAATTTTAAAAAAAGGACGCTCTTCACAAGCGTCCTTTTCTAATGCCTAAAAAAAGTCAACCTTGGTGGAGTAGATGGGACTTAAACCCACGACCTCTGCAATGCGAATGCAGCGCTCTATCAGCTGAGCTACTACCCCAAATTGACTAGTATTATTATACCATAAAAATAAGCCCCGAAGGGCTTATTTTTAAGCTGATTAACGTTTGCTGAACTGTTCTTTCTTGCGTGCTGAGCGAAGACCGTACTTTTTGCGCTCTTTCTCGCGTGGATCACGTGAAGTGAAGCCAGCTTTCTTGAGTACTGGGCGTAGGTCTGGAGCTTCGAGAACGAGAGCCTTAGAGATAGCAAGCTTAATTGCATCTACCTGGCCTGCGAGACCACCACCTTTTACGAGGACGGTGATATCGTATTCTTTCTGCTTGCCAGCGAGTGCTAGTGGATCAGTAATCTCTGCAAGATAGGTCTTGTTACCGGAGAGGTAGTCAAGAGCGTTCTTGCCGTTTACAGTGATTTCACCTTTACCTGCATAGAGACGAGCAGTTGCAGTAGCAGACTTACGGCGACCAAGGCCGTAAATGTATTTCTTCGTAGCAACCATTATTTAATCTCCTTTGGATTTTGAGCGGTGTGTGCGTGCTCTTCCGCCTCGAAGATGCGAAGGCGAGCTAGCCTGTCCGCTGATAGTTTGTTCTTTGGGAGCATACCCTTAACTGCTTCAGAAATAGCAACTGCTGGGTTCTTCTCGATAACTTCCTCGAGCTTGAGCTCGGTGAGGCCACCTGGGAAACCACTATGGCGATAATATTTCTTATCAACCAACTTGTTGCCAGTTACCTTAAGATTCTTAGCATTGATAACTACGACATAGTCACCATTATCAATATGTGGGGTATAAGTAACTTTTGACTTACCCATGAGCTTGTCTGCAATAACTACAGCTAGCTTACCTAGTGGTAGAGTAGAAGCGTCAATTAGCCACCATTCGCGGCTGATTTCACTTGATTTCTGAGAATAAGTTTTCATTATTTATCCTCCTTCTTTGCCTTAGCAGCTGGAGCCTTCTTCTCAGAAGCCTTCTTGGTGTCGGCTTTCTTAGCCTCTTCCTTCTTTTCAGCAGCTTTAGGAGCCTCGAAGGTAAACTCATCTACAAAAGAGATAGTACCCATCTCGGCATTGTCACCACGCCTATAACCAGCGTGCTCAATCTTGAGGTAGCCAGAGTTTCTCTTAATCTGTGGTGCAAGAACATCACAGAGGAAACCAGCAACTTCAATATCATCGAGTCTAGCAATGATGACGCGGCGATTTGAAAGGCCGCCCTTCTTTGCCATAGTTACAAGCTTCTCGGTCATGCGGCGGATTTCCTTAGCACGAGCGAGAGTAGTGGTAATAGATTGATATTTAATCAGAGAGCACATTAGCCCACGAGTAAGCGCTAACCTCTGATCGGTTTCGCGGCCGAACTTACGGCCTTTATATCCGTGGCGGTGCATATTAAATATTTAACTCCGTTAACTTTTCTTTAACTTCGTCTAGCGCCTTCGTACCGAAGCCCTTAAGGTCCTTAAGATCGGTTTCAGAGAGCATCACGAGATCGCGAACGGTCTTGATGTCATTGTTAAGAAGTGCGTTAGCCGTACGAGCAGAGAGGTCGAGCTCTTCGATAGGAAGAAGAAGACCTGCATCATCCTCGTCTTTCTTAGTGCCAGGAGCAGGAGTAGATTCTACTCTGGTGCTACCAGCAAGTGCAGTATATTGGTTTACCAAGATAGCAGCTGCTTCCTCGAATGCTTCCTTTGGCGTAATAGTACCATCGGTATCGACAGTGAGGGTAAGCTGTTGAAGGTTGGTATCCTGACCAACACGAGTGTTCTCTACTTTGTAACGAACACGAAGTACTGGGGTGAATACTGCGTCAATCGCAATCATATCAGAATGAATGCGCTCTTCAGAAGCGTGCTCAATCGTGAGGTAGCCGCGGCCAGTCTCAACGACGAAGTGCATCTTTAGAACAAATTTTGGATCATCGATGTGGCAGATTACCTGATTTGGGTTAGCAACTTCGACGTCTGCTGGGAGCTTAATATCACCAGCAACTACGCGCTTATCACCATCCTTCTCAGACTGCTTGTCACCCTTGATCTCAAGAGTAAGTTCAACTGGAGCATCAGTATGCATCTTAAAGCGGATGTTCTTAAGATTTAGCATGATGTCTACTACATCCTCGCGAATGCCAGGAATAGCAGTAAACTCGTGGCTGGTACCTTCAATAGAGAAGGCGGTAATCGCAGCACCCTTCACGCTAGAAAGGAGAACACGGCGAAGAGAGTTACCAAGAGTGTTACCATAGCCGTAGTAAAGTGGCTTAATAACAAACTCAGCGCTCGTTTCGCTCAACTCTTTAACTTCTGCAAGAGTAGCTTCATGAATATTCTTAGTAGTCATTTATTGTCTCCTTAGCGTGAGTAGTACTCAACGATTAGTTGTTCATTAATGCCAGCCTCAGCTTCTTCGCGCTTTGGCATACCAGATACTTCAATTTTCATTTTCTTACCATCGACCTTGAGCCATGAAAGTGGTACTACATTTGCAGCACCCATCACGTTCGGAAGATTCTTGAAATATTCAGTAGAAACAGATTTTGGACGAACTTCAAGAACATCACCCGGGTTCAAGCGAATTGATGGAATATCAATTCTGCGACCGTTCAATAGAAAATGTCCGTGAGACACGAGTTGGCGAGCCTGGCGGCGAGTAGTAGCAAAACCAGCGCGGAACACTGCGTTGTCTACTCTTCTCTCTAGGAACTCTAGGAGTTTTTCACCGGTAAGGCCTTCAGCTTTCTGAGCCTCTTTCATTACCTTTGCAAATTGCTTTTCAAGTAGGCCATAAGTACGGCGAACTTTCTGCTTTTCACGTAGCTGTGTTAGATACAAGCTACCACCACGTACACGTGCATCACCGTGCTCGCCTGGAATACCAGACTTTTTTGCCATGATCTTATGTGCTTTTGGAGCAAGAGCATAGCCTTCGCGGCGACTTTGTTTACCTATTGGAGAATAATCACGAGCCATTACGGTTTCCTTTCTCCCTTAGGGCGCACGCCACCGTGTGCGATAGGGGTTACATCAGTAATACTATCAATTTTAATACCGACAGTTGAAACTGCACGGATAGCCGCATCGCGACCAAGACCAATACCAGAAACGTAGACATCTACAGAATTCAAAGCATTGTTCTTCTTTGCAATTTCAAGAGCTTTTTCTGCTGCTACACCAGCTGCGAAAGCGGTGCCTTTCTTAGAACCACGGAAGCCATTAGCTCCAGCGGAAGATGCAGCGAGAACTTCGCCTTTTTTGTCAGTTACGCTGATAATCGTGTTGTTGAAAGTGGCTTGGATGTGAACCGCACCAGAATTAACGACACGCTTACCTTTCTTAGCAGCTTTGGTAGCTTTAGGAGCCTCAACAACTGCTTCAGTAGTAGTTTTAATTTCTTCTTCTGCCATGTTTTACTCCTTTCTTTAAGTCTTACTTGCTGCTTTTGGTTGTGCACCACCGACCGCGATCGCCTTACCCTTACGAGTACGTGCATTCGTACGAGTACGTTGGCCGTTGACTGGTAATTTAGCCTTGTGGCGGATACCCTTGTAAGAGTTGATATCCTTCAAGCGTTTAATATTATTGCTCACGAGGCGCCTTAGATCACCTTCAACATGATATTTCGCGGAAATAATGTCGTTGATTTTCTGTTCGTCAGCCTCGGTGAGATCTTTCACCCGAGTGGTAGGCTCGATTTTAGCCTCCGCAAGGATGGCTTTAGATGTTGTTACTCCGATACCGTAAACGTAAGTGAGAGCAATCCACACTTGTTTTTCGGAAGGAATCACAACGCTAGCTATTCTAGCCATATATTTTAACCCTGCCTTTGCTTATTCTTAGGTTTTTTCTTGTTGATAACACGAAGCACACCTTTGCGGCGTACGATAATGTCATCAGGTGAGATTTTTTTAACACTTGCACGTACTTTCATAGTGTCAAAATATCCTTTCCTTTTATGTTGTATAAAATACCCACTTTAGCCCCCATATGTCGAGCTAAAGAATGTTGTAAAATATACAACGGTTAATATTAATCCTTGAGACGAAAGCTGATTCTGCCCTTTGTAAGATCGTAAGGGGTTAACTCAACCTCGACTCTGTCGCCAGGAACGAGACGTATATAGTTTTTACGCATCTTTCCGCTCATATGGGCGACAATAACATGACCATTCTCGAGTTCAACCCGAAACTGGGTATTCGGCAATGCTTCCACAACACTACCAGTGAGTTTAATCACTTCCTTTTGACTAGCCATAAATTACCATCCAAGTATAGCACAAAAAATCAAGTCTGACAAGAGGGTTTCGAAGTAATTTTATTTCGCCACACAGCGAATAGAATAGCCAGGATATTTTACTCCAGAATCCAAACTTACGTCCTGGTTGCCATAATTCAAGAAATAAGCACTCGAAGCGCCAGACGACGTAGAAGACCAATACCGCCCACGATGACCGCCATCCGCAAAATTGTCACCATAATTACCACCATATTCACCATACCACGGCGCACCATTAAGCAAAGAACCAGTGGTATATATTTGCCTCAATTCATTATATTCCGACTGAGTAGGCAATCTCCATCCGCTTGGGCAAATATCATAAGCTGAATTACCAGAACTCGGATTAGTACCAGCTGTAGCGGCGGCATAGTTATAATAGCTATAACACGCAGTGCCATTACTGCATATAGTGTTGCCAGAATTATATAGATTAGCAACCGAACCATTCGTAAAACCTCTCGCGTTTGAAACAGGCAAAGTATAATATGGAGTGCCCTCATTTCTCGGATAACCGTCCGGCACATTGGAGTCATCAGAATATAACAGCGTACCACCAGCAAGATCAAGGTTAGAAGTCATCCAGCATTTTGTAACGGCACCATAAGTTATAGTCTGGACATAATACGGCTTTTCGTCACGTCTATCATAGACCAATGTTCTTTCAGCCGGGCAAGTAGCTGATGTAATATCTTGGATGTATTGTTTTGGAGGGCCATTTACTACTACCGCAAAGTTAATCACATTCGTATAATCACCAGCTAGCTGGCCTTCGGCAGCGAAAGCACCAATCTTAAATGAGGTAGTAGAATCCTCGGCTGCGCTATCGGTTACGTTTAGTTCTGCAGTGTTTGCAGTGTCATCATACTTTGGAAGACCACTAAAGTTGCTCCATGTAGTACCATTAGTAGAAGTAGTATAACCCCATACACTAGAAGATTCACCAGAAAGAGTGGAAAGGTCACTGTTTACATCAATACTAGCAAAACTTGCTGTACCATTAGTATGTCTTAAATCTCTATAATCTTTAGTAGCACTACCTACAGTAGCAGTAAGTGTATAGCCATATAGATTATTAGTATTTACTACTACATCAACAGCATTAGACGTATCGTCTTGGCCTGGGATAAGGTTACCAATTATAATGTCGGTATCGGAAAGAGAAATAGATAATGTAGAGTTAAATGTGAACTGGACATCGGTCCCGTCTTGATAAGTTAGTGCGGAGGTGAAACCCATAAAAGAAAACCCAAGCAGAGCACACATTAACCCGAAAAAAACGCACCTTGATTTATCCATAATCTAAATTATAGCACAAGCGCTATTCGTTATCAAATGATCCTTCAAAAACTGCTCTCACGAACTGTCTAGAAAGATAGGTATTTCTCTGTGAAGACCATTCACCTGTACAAGAAATCAAAGTCAATGATTCTCTACCTGGTTCTGGAGATTTCATAGCAGTTGCCATATAGGTATTTGCTTCGTCTAGAGACTTTTCAACATTCTCTACAACCACGTATTTAAAAAGCCTAGTATCACCACGCTCAATCCAGATAATATCCCCCTCTACAAGATCTGGTAAATTTTTAAATACACCGTGCACATGCGGGCCACCATTATGACCATCAATCAAAAGCGTCCTGCCACTGCCCGGAAGCCCGGAGGATTCATACCAACCTACGTCAAAAATATTATTAGGCGTACCAAGCTCACCGTTTGAATTAATCGAAACGGCCCTCACCCTAGAATTATAAATACCCAGCTTCTCAATTGTGAGATAACGTGGCCTCTCTGGCGCCACCCAGTATTCACGAATCTGAACTTCAGTCGGTTCCTCTTCAGATAATTCCTCTGTTTCTGTTGGAACTTTTTCTTCTTCCTCAGTTTGCGAAGGAGAAACAGCTCTCTCGCTTCCCTCTTTTTCGCGATAATAAGCATCTTCAAAAGTTGCAACCTTCACAAAGAAGATTAGAAGCAGTAGACCAAAGACGGCGCCCACCGCTATTTTGGTTATTTTCCGCCAGCCCTTAATCTTTAGACTCATTCTTGAAATCGTCGTAAGTTATCATTAGTGCTCTAGAATCTACCGACCTTAGATTCTCTAGTGCCACCGTCACTACGATAAGAAGACCAGTACCAGAAATAGAAAGCCCAAGTGGAGTACCCATTGTCATAATGAAAATATAATCAGTCACAAATGGAAGCATTGCAATCACGCCAAGTGCAAATGCGCCAAAGAGATTGAGACGATTTACAACTTTGCTGAGATACTCTGCGGTCTTCATACCTGGCCTTACGCCCTCAATGAAACCACCTTGCTTCTGCAAGTTATCAGCAATCTCCTTCGTATTGAAGATAATTGAAGTGTAGAAATAAGTAAATGCAAACACCAAGACAAAGTAAACAACTGGATAGATAAACCACTGCGCAGTAATACCATTTGGATACATGGTGGAGAAATTACTTGCAGAAGGTGCAGAAAAGATATTGATAAGTGCACTACCAAACTCATTACCAGGATTCACTGAAGTAATCACCTGACCGACAAGTGCCGGGAGTGACAAGAATGCAGTTGCGAAGATGACCGGAATCACACCTGCCGCAATCAACTTGATTGGCAAGATGGATTTGATGCCACCATAAGAAGAGTTACCATGTACACGTTTCGCATAGTTAATTGTAATAATTCGCTGCGCTTCATTCAGTTTCACCAAGAAGTAAATCACCACAAGCATCGCAATAGCGAAACCAAATAGGATCCAGAATACAGTTGCATTTACTGGAAGCTCTAGCCAACCAAAGAGATTCATTGTGCTGCCATCAAAGAGTGCAGAACCAAGATTTGCCATAGTGGTTGGAAGCTGCGAAATAATCGAAGCAAAGATAAGAGTAGAGATACCATTACCAATACCTTGCTCAGTAATGAGCTCACCCATCCACATTAAGATTACAGAGCCAGCCGTCATTGCAGTAACTGAAAGCGCCCAGTCATTAAACGTTGGGACATACTCAGTTGCAAGGTTAGCAGACAAAGTAGATTGATAAAGAATAAAGATATATGCAATAGACTGAATAATAGCTAGAGGGATAGTGAGCATTCTGGTCCACTGGTTAATCTTGCGACGACCAGATTCGCCATCATTAGAAATTTCTTCAAGACTTGGAATCGCTTTAGAAAGCAGCTGGATCACGATAGAACCAGTAATATATGGTGAGAGGCCTACAAGGATAATACTGAATGAAGCCAAGCCACCACCGGAAATAAGATTCAAGAAGTTTGAAAAATCAGACTTCTCCATCAAGTTTGATACCGCTTCTTTGAATGTAGATGCATCCCCCATTGGTACAGGAATTTGCGCCAAAAGTCTGTATGCCACCAGGATGCCAAGAATAATCATCACGCGTTTCAGCATGTCCTTATTCTTCAACGATTTGAAAATTGTCTTGAAATGCATAATACCTCTTATATAACTCTTTCCATCATATCACACATCTTTTAGTATTTCAACAGCCCTAGCGAGCTATACAGCGCACCGAGAAGCCACAGTAACTATCACTACGCGCCTGAGGATAGACGAAATCGTGACGATAATTTGCATTATAAGACTGAGTACTACTATAAATTGTGCTAGACCAGAGCAAGCCACTTAATCTATAAGAATCAAGCGTCGTCCCAAACGTATACCCCGGACGGACAAAGTAGAACGGTGACGACCTCATCTTCACTGAACCGCCACTCTTAAAACCAGCATCACCACTTGTAACATGGTTCACGGTAACGCCATTTTGATATAACACATAGTCAAAGTCAGAATAGCCACTTGGTGTCGCACCTACAGGCAATCTCCATCCTGCAGGGCAAATTGAGTTAGGAGCGTTGGTATATTGATTTGAGCTCATAGGGATAGTATTTCCGTCGCTAGTAGCACCACGTGCCGCCGCAGCATAATAATTATATAAATTACCAGCATGATAATGCTTACAATCACCCTCACTATGCCCAGCCGACTTACAAGCAGACAGGGAGGAATAAACATAATCATTGCTCGTGCCGCCAGAAGTATAAATATAGTAATCACCATAATTATACGAACGCTCCGCCGTAGTTGAGTTACTGAGACTACTCGTAGAGTTCACCGTAGCGACCTTCGGCGTCCATACCACATTTAAATCATTATTCGTATACCCAAGATCCGTATTAGAATGATCGTATTGAACAGTATTGGCAGTTAATTCGAGATCAAGGTTCTGTGTCATCCAAATCTGAGTACAAATACGATTCGAGCCAGACCCCTCACAATCGGCGCGTGAATCCGCAAGCTCTGGGCTTGTCTGAAGTTTTGTCACCCAGTATTTCTTACCGTCGCGAGTATCAATCGCCTCAACACTCTCGTTTATCCCTAGGTACTGTTTCCAAGAATCAACTTCTTGCATATAGAAAACACTTGGTCGCTTACTCCTTTTTGCTATGCATCGCACAGAAACGCCAGTATTACGATTATTATACTCCCGCGGACGCAATACAGGATCGTCGCGAACAAATAATGCATACATGCTCCAATTGGACTGCCTTACTGATGACCAGAACCATCCCACAACACCCAGAGTTGTATTAATATCAGGATTCTCAGAATAAGTAAATGAATAATAATAACCCGAAAATGGAAGACGAAGCGCATCAACTACACTACTAAAATCATCGTTATACGCCGCAGATAAAGCTTGGTATTCACCATTTTCACCACCTGTTGGTATTTTCCAACCAGCAGGACAAATATCCTCAGAAGCATTACCAACAGCTGTACCATTATTATTATTATTGCCATAACAGTATGAACCAGCCGATGCGGCGCAGAAATTATAATGTATCCCTACTTTACCTGGGAATGCATTTTCCGGAATCGTATCAATGTCTTTCGTACTAATCTTAGGCACCGAATAGCTTGTCGAATCCCAATTATCATTTACGGAACCAGTTGCATATCTATCTATAGTCGTGCCCGTTCGCGATCCCTTCAGATATTCCAGAGATATATCAGATGCATTTGTTTCACCCTTGAGTATATCAAGCGAAACATCAACGAGGTTTAATCTAAGATTATCCAGTAACCAGCATTCGCCATCAGCAAGTTTCTGAATAGTATATTTTTCTTCATCACGTTTATCATAGACTACCATAGGTGAAGTTGAACATGTATCATATGTTACATCCTGAATATAAGTCTTCTTTGCTACACACCTTATAGATATACCAGCGGTACGATAACTCGTAAAATCATTTGGGACGGAACTTTCACGAACATCCAAAGAGTACATACGATCATCACCAACAGGAGTAGTAGACCAGAAGGAGCCGTAACTTCCCTGATGATTATTCTGTGCATACTTGAAGTAGCCAGAAAGCGAAGCATGGAGCGCATTCTTAAAGTCTGCATAAGTACTATATTGGCTAAAGAGGTTTTGGTATTCACCTTCCTCACCACCCGTTGGCATCCTCCAACCTCTAGGACAAATATCTTCAGTTGGAGAACCAGCCGCTTCATATCTTGGCATACAATAAGTACCAGCCGTTGCAGCACAATAATTATAATAAACACCTATCTTATTGTCACCATCGCCATAACTAGTAATCTTGTTTTTACTATCAATATTAATCTGCGGGTAGATATAACTATTAAAACCAGTGCTAATACTACCAGGAAGAGTAAAGTTTTTCGTAATATTAGTATCTTCAGGAGTAAGAACTTTTACAGTACTCCTACCAAGTCTAAGATTATCGAGCATCCAGCATGTACCGTCCGCCAATTTTTGAATAGTATAGGCAGCATTATCACGCCTATCGTAAACTACAGTCGGTGTAGTTGGGCAAGAATCTGGAGTAATATCTTGGATGTAAGTCTGCGGTGCATCATAGGCTACACATCTAATCGAAATACCAGCGGTACGATAACTCGTGAAATCGTCTGGCACCGAAGTAGCTCTTACATCAAGGCTGTACATCCTGTCATCACCAACAGGACTAGAAGACCAGAAGGAGCCATAACTTCCCTGATGATTATTCTTATCATATTTAAAATAACCGGATAACGAAGCTCTTAATGCATTCTTAAAGTCCGCATAGGTATTGTACTGATTGTATAGATTTTGATATTCGCCGTTATCGCCACCAGTCGGTAATCTCCAGCCCTTAGGGCATATATCTTCAGCCGGAGTGCCAGAGCTAGAACCTTGCGCCGGACAATAAGTGCCGGCCGACGCTGCGCAGAAATTATAATAGACACCTATCTTATTCTCGCCACTTCCGTAGCTAGTAGTATCATTCCTAGAATCAATATTAATTTGTGGAAGCTCATATTCATTAAACCCTACGCTCACATTGCCAGGCAAAGTAAAGTTAGAACGAATATTAGTATCATCCGGCGTCAGAATCTTAGCCGTACTTCTACCTAGGCGAAGGTTGTCAAGCATCCAACATTTACCATCAGCTAATTTTTGGATAGTATATGTAGAATCATCGCGCGAATCACGTACAACGGTAGGCTCGGTCGGACAAGTAGCCGGAGTTATGTCCTGGATTTCTGGAATATATTCAGGGTCAGGAGTAGGGGTAATACTGCTACTACCGCCACCATTATAGCCCTCACGAGCAATACAGCGAACCGGAATATAGCTATTGGAATTAGTACTTGGAACGACATAATATGGTCCAAACAGCATCACATAACTATTCTGCGATTGAGAAAATGTGCCAGTCCATAACATTGAGGTAGATCCATTGCTAATAACAGAGTTTACTCTAGTAAACCAGAACGGTTCAGTCCTGATCATATTAAACCCATTAGTAGTGTAGCCAGGATTCTTGTTAACACCAGCAAGCCCTAAAGAGATATCATTACCATAGAACAAATAATCAAAATCTGAATGGCCATTTACTGAGCTAGGGCCTTCAGGCAACCTCCAACCAGCAGGACAAATAGAATTTGGAGCGGTTTTATAATCTTCAGCTTCAACTGCAATAGGCCCCCCGTTTGTAGTTGCACCAGAAGCTATAGCCGCACCGAAGGGATAGACATTACCATAGTGATAATGCGTACATTCATCTTGTGTATGGCCAGCATCAACACATTCACCTAATGATTGGTATTCGATATCATCCTCAGTTGTGCCAGAATTATAAAAATATCTATTACCAGGATCATAACCAGAGTTGAATGAATCACTTGTTGTAGTTGCCGTAGAAACCTGAGGCGTCAACACAACACTTTCATCGCCATTGGTCCAGCCTAAATCAGTATCACTATGTGTATATGTTTTAGTGTTATCCAGGTCAAAATCTAAATTCTGTGTCATCCAAATTTGAGTACAAACACGGTTATTGTCTTCCCCAGTACAGTTTGCCCTATCGTCTGGGATGGAAGAATCCGTCTTAAGCTTTGTCACCCAGTATTCTTTTCCGTCACGGCGATCAACAACCTTAATGCTCTCATTTATTTCAAGCGAATCTTTCCATTCAGATACGTCCTGCATATAAAGCGGCTCTGGTTCCTTAGCAATGCAACGAATCGACATACCATCTTGAACTCCGTCAGGCTCATATGTAATTTCGTTTGTTTTTACTTTGGTGAAGTATCGTATATACCCAATTTCTGGAGCGGATGACAGAATAAACATTGTAGATGTCCAATAATACGCAGCATCGTTCACCTTGTCTATCTCATGCCAATATCGAACACCGGGCAAAACCACGCGAAATGCTTCTTTGAAATCTCCGAGGCTATTATAGCTATTATAAAGTTGCCCAATCTCACCAGCCCCACCAGTAGGCATACGCCAACCTTTCGGACAGATATCGTATAAAGCATCCCCAGAATCATCTTCCGTACAGATTGTCCCGGCTGTTGCAGCACAATAATTATACAATACACCAGCTTTACTACTTCCACTACCATAGCTTAGCTCAGTATCCTTTTCTACAGTATCAACCAAAGCAAGTAACCTACCATTATCAAACCAATAATCATCATCTGTATTAGTCTGTGGTAAAGTAAATGGAGTATTTGGATCCATGTTAGTATTCTCTGGAGAGAGAGTAACTTCAAGTGTATCTGCATCTAGACGTAGGTTTTCTAGCATCCAACAATTACCATCTGCAAGTTTTTGGATAGTATACTCTTCTCCATCGCGAGAGTCTACCACAATAGTCGGATTGGCAGGGCAAGTCTCTGGAGTAATATCCTGAATATCAAGTTTTTCCGGCTCTGGTTCCGGGGCTTCTTTAGCAATACACCTGACCGAAGCGCCATAATTACGATTGATGAAAGTGTGTCCTATGCTAGTTCTGTTAACATTAAAGACATACATATTATAATTATTATTTTTTTCAGAAGACCAGAATTGTCCATATGAATTATTGTTGACTATGGAACCAGAAGACAACACTCCAGAAAGCGGAGTACGCAATCCAACTAGAACATTAAAATATCCGTCAAGGGCGTCATTCAGAGCACCATACTCACCAGATGAACCACCAGTAGGGAGTCTCCAGCCCTTCGGACAAATATCTTCACTGGCATCACTAGAAGGATTACCATTTTCACCATCACCGTTACCACTACTGCCGCTGCTATTGCCATAACAGTAGCTGCCAGCAGTCGCAGCGCAATAATTATAATAAACGCCATATTTGCCGGCTTCATATCCACCAGTTCCGGTCAAATCCTTCCCGGAAGTGTATACTAATGGCGAGGAATAGTTTTGCCCAGTAGTCCATTCAATAGCACCATTAATAGCATATGGGTCCGAAGTAGTACCACCACCATTCTTCAAATAACCAAGCGTTTCATTCGATGCATTCGTTTTCCCCTCAAGATTAGCAAGCGAAACATTAGTAATATCTAGTCTCAAATTATCAAGCAACCAGCAATTCCCATCTGCGAGCTTTTGGATAGTATATTCTTCTCCATCACGGGAATCTACTACTGTAGTTGGAGTAGTAGGGCAAGTATCTTTATTAATGTTTTGGATATAGGTTACTATTGGCTCTGGCCCTTCTGGTGCTGTGCCATCTGCCGGATGAACCATAGTGTATTTCACTTGGCCTACATAAGTATCTGCTAGTTGGGTAGAAGAAACTCTTATAGCGTAGGTGGTTTCTACTACAGAACCTTTTACTGTGTCTGTAGCGCCCGAGAATGATGCTACTTTGGTCTGGGTGGATGGGATATTGGTGTAGCTAGTGAAGGCTGGAGTGATGGTGAGGTTTTCTGGGTTGTAACTCTCATTATCCTTCATGAGCTTCATGGACCAGTTGGAGACATCGCCCGAGACTGTGCCGGTTGGAATAGTTTCGCCAGATTCTTCACCATACATGTTAGTATCACCATCTGTATCATTGGAATAGCCAATCGCATAAATAGCGTATCCATCCTTATCATTACAAACGGTTTTTAACCTAGTAGTGCCTACATTTTCATGATAACTACTTGGCGCGCCACTAGTAACATGTGGAACGGTAGAGTCACGGAACATCGTACAAGCCGCAGAAACAGTCACCGTAGTATCAGCCTGTTCTTCATCAGCAAAAGAACTGCCAGAAGATAATGAATAAGCAGAAAGAATGGTAGCTACAAAAAGTAGTCCAAATGGCAAAAACCCCTTTTTATTCACACTCCACTCCATTTATGCTTTTATTATAGCATGAACACAATAAAAAATACCACCCATTTTTGGGTGGTATTTTATTCAAGTTTTTATTTTAGAGGTTCTCGATATCCTCTTCTGAAGGCTCTTTCTCGGTAGCTACTTCAAAGTCCTCAATAGGAGCAACACCGGTACCTACAGGAATCTTGCGACCAATAATCACATTTTCCTTTAGACCCTTGAGGTGATCCACGCGACCATTAATAGCTGCGTTGATAAGAACACGTGTAGTATCCTGGAAGGACGCTGCAGATAGGAAGGAATCGGAGAAGATAGAAACCTTAGTAATACCAAGTAGTAAGTTGGTATAGGTTGCAGTCTTCTTACCTTCGCTCTCAAGCTTTTTGTTCTCTGCAATCACAGCAGCCTTGGAGACGATATCACCAGAGACAAACTCAGAGTCACCAGGTTCATTAATCTGAACTCTAGAGAACATCTGGCGTACCAAGATCTCAAGGTGCTTTGGCGAAATCTCATGACCCTGTGCGGAGTAGACAGAGAGAACATCATTCATGATGTAGCGTTCAGTCTCTTCGATTCCCTTGTACTTGAGGAGATCTTGTAGGTTCAAGGAGCCAGTCGTTAGTCTATCACCAGCCTTGACTGTATCGTTAGACTTCACAACAAGTTCTGCATCGCCAGGAATCTCGACTCTTACAGAGGAACCTGCAGAAGTTACAAGTACAATTGCATCTTTTACAAGTTCTACTACTGCATCGTGAGGAGCCTTAATTGCGGCCTTATCTGCGCTCTTTCTTACGAGAGTTGCACCAGCCTTTACGGTTTCACCATCTTTGACAGCTGGCTTCCTACCATCAAGCTCAATTCTTTCAACAGCACCAGACTGTGGGGTGATTTGTACGATGTAGCGGTTATTGTCTTCCCAGACCTCTACGACACCATCGACTGGAGATACATAAGCTTGGCCTTTAGGTGCACGAGCTTCGAGAAGCTCTTCTACACGAGGAAGACCTCTTGCGATAGCACCAGAACCTGCAACACCAGAACCGTGCTTAGTATCGAGCGTAAGCTGGGTACCAGGCTCACCAAGAGACTGTGCAGCGATAACGCCAACTGGTTCACTTGCAGCAACGAGCTCACGAGTAGACATATCTACACCATAAGCCTTGCGTGGCACGCCTTCAACGGCAGTAGTTGAAAGGATAGACTGAATCTTTACGGACTGGATATTGTCATCAGCTTCAATCTGATCAGCAACTTCCTTAGTAATAAGCTCATCAGCTTCAACATAGCCAGGAACTGCCTCTGCAGTATAGCGGCCAGCGATACGAGCAGCGAACCCGATGCCAGAAAGTTCGGTTTCATACTTGTAAACATTGAAGCCTGGATCTTCTGCGACTTCGTCAGTTGTAAATACATCCTGAGACACATCTACAAGACGGCGGGTTAGGTAACCAGAGTCTGCAGTACGAAGTGCCGTAGACACCTGACCTTGACGTGCACCACGAGTTGCAATGAAGGATTCAAGCGTGTTAAGACCCTTCTTATAAGAAGACTTAACAGGAAGCTCGATTTCGTTGTTGTTAATATCCACCATGATACCGATTTCTGCAGATGCGAGCTTAATGTTGGAAATGTTACCACGAGCGCCGGAGTTAACCATCACTGCAATATCAGTATCCATCTCAGAGAGCTTGCCCTGTAGGAATTCAGAAATTCTCTTATCAATATCACGCCAGTTAGCAATCGTTAGCTTGTAACGCTCATCATCAGTTACAAGACCATCGTTGTACTGCTGCTGAATCATAGCAGTCTTTGCATCACCTTCGGCAATGAAGTCATCAATCTCATCGTAGGTTGGATAATCATCCTTAGCGGTAGAGATAGATGCAACAGTTTCATATTCGAAGGCAAGATCCTTCAAATCATCAGCAGTCTTCACCATTACCTCAGCACCATACATATCGAAGATCTTTGCCATAACTTTGGACAAGTTCTTCTTAGTCTGGACTGAGTTATCGTATGGGAAATCCTTTGGAAGAATTTCATTGAAGATCACGCGACCGAGAGTTGTATCACGAATCTCTCTCTTAGCAAACACGCGAATTGGAGTCTGAAGAGCGATAATTCCCTGATCGTAAGCCATCTCAGCTTCATAGACTGAAGAGAAAGCCTTTGGCTTGTCAGTCTCAGTACCTGGCTTGTTGTAAGTCAAGTAGTAAGCACCGAGTACCACGTCCTGATAAATAGCAAGCACTGGAGAACCATCAGCTGGCTTCAAAAGGTTCTTTGAAGCAGACATGAGTTCCTTTGCTTCTAGCTGTGCAGCATCGGAAAGTGGTAGATGAACTGCCATCTGGTCACCATCGTAGTCAGCGTTAAAGCCGGATGCTACGAGTGGGTGAAGTTTGATAGCTTTACCGTCGATAAGGCGTGGCTGGAATGCCTGTACAGACAAACGGTGAAGTGATGGTGCACGGTTAAGGAGCACGTACTTACCCTTAATTACTTCGTCAAGTGCATCCCAAACTACAGTTTCCTTAGCCTCGATGAGACGAGAAGCTGCACGGATGTTGTTCGCGTATTCATTGGAGATGAGCCAAGAAATCACGAATGGTTTAAATAGCTCAAGTGCCATCTGCTTTGGAAGACCACACTCATGAAGTTTGAGTTCTGGGCCTACCACGATTACTGAACGACCAGAGTAGTCAACACGCTTACCAAGAAGGTTCTGACGGAAGCGACCCTGCTTACCTTTGAGAAGGTCAGACAAAGATTTGAGCTTACGACGACCGTTGGTAGAGCTTGCACCTCTAGAGCCATGAGCAGCAGAGTTATCAATAAGAGCATCTACTGCTTCCTGGAGCATGCGCATTTCGTTGCGGCAGATAACTTCAGGAGCATTAAGGTCGATAAGTTTCTTCAAACGGTTGTTGCGGTTAATTACACGACGATAAAGATCGTTAAGATCAGATGTTGCGAAACGACCGCCAGGAAGTGCAATCATAGGACGTAGATCTGGTGGGATGACTGGAATTACAGTAAGGATTAGATCCTCTGGCTTAATACCAGCAGCCTGCATACCTTCAAGCGTCTTAAGGCGCTTCTGAATCTTCTTTTCCTTCTGGCCACGAGCTTCTTCTTCCTCTTTGTGGAGGTCTTCGATAAGCTTGTCTAGGTCGATTTCATCAAGCATCTTCTTGATTGCAGTAGCACCCATCTCTACGGTGATCAAATCTTCGTACTCTTCTGGAAGATTACGATACTCAACCTCAGTAATGACGCCGCCCTTCTTGAATGACTCAAGCATAGCCTTGCGACCAGCGTAGTCGCCTTCAAGATCAGCGAGCTCTTCGGTCTGCTTCTCTGCAAGCGCTTTTACATCAGCACCGTCAGCCTTAGCTTCCTTCTCATAACGAATACGGATAGCTTCACGAGCTGCGATAGTCTGATTCTCAAGATTTTCGAGTACCTTCTTAATTTCGTCATCCTTAGCATCAGTGATGAGGTAAGTTGCAAAGTAAACAACTTTCTCGATATTCTTCACGGTAATGTCAAGGAGAAGCGAAAGTGCTGAAGGGATGCCGCGCATGAACCAGATGTGTGCAACTGGTGCAGCTAGGCTAATGTGGCCCATACGCTCACGACGAGTAATGGACTTCGTTACAAGGTTACCTTCCTTGTCTACAGCTGCCTCACGAGAACGAACACCTTTGAGTTTGGAATCATGTGGGTTGATATCCTTGGTTGGACCAAAGATTCTTTCACAGAAGAGACCATCACGCTCAGGTTTCTGGGTGCGGTAGTTGATTGTTTCTGGCTTGGTTACTTCACCGTAACTCCAGTTCAAGATGTCATCGCGGCTAGCTACTGACAAACGAATAGAGTCAAAGTCCGAAGCGCTGATAAAATTATCCATCCACGCCATATTAGAACTCCTCTCCGAGGTCAATTGTGCCTTCGTCTAGCTCTTCCTCTTCAGGTTCTTCGGCTAGCTCTTCGTCATCATCGCCCTCTGTTATATTGATACCTTCGTCAGCCATCATCGCAGCTGCCTCATCTTCATCTAGATCAACGATTTGAGGTTCGGTATCTTTCTTGTGTTGATCATAGATTGATTGATCATCTTTAGATTTCTCAATTTCGCGGGAAGTCTTTTCAATCACATCGCCAGCATCAGCTGATTCACCGTGATCAAGAAGATCTACCTTAAGGCCAAGACCTTGAAGCTCTTTCACAAGAACGTTGAAACCTTCTGGAAGCTTTGGACCTTCAATTGGTTCGTGCTTGATAATTGCTTCATATGCCTTTGCACGTCCGTAAACATCATCAGACTTAATAGTGAGCATCTCCTGGAGGGTAGTTGCAGCACCATAAGCTTCAAGTGCCCACACCTCCATTTCACCGAAGCGCTGACCACCATTCTGTGCTTTACCACCGAGTGGCTGCTGGGTGACCATCGTGTATGGACCGGTGGAACGGGCGTGAATCTTATCTTCAACCATGTGGTGAAGTTTGAGCATGTGCATTACACCCACGGAAGTGCGCTCATTGAATGGTTCACCAGTGAGACCATCATAGAGCTGTACACGACCATCACGAGCGTATCCAGCTTTTTCGAGCTCATCGCTGATTACTTCATCAGGGACACCGTTGAATGATGGGGTTGCTACACGGTAGCCAAGTGCTCTTGCTGCCATACCAAGGTGAGTTTCAAATAGCTGACCGAGGTTCATACGAGAAGGCACGCCCATTGGTGAAAGTACGATATCAATTGGGGTACCGTCGGCCATGAATGGCATATCTTCTACAGGAAGAACGCGGGAAACCACACCCTTGTTACCGTGACGACCAGCGAGCTTATCACCTACGCCGATCTTGCGCATTTCTGCTACGAAGATCTTAATCTGCATGATAACACCAGCCTTTAATTCGTGACCTTGTTCGCGGGTATAAACACGTACGTCGACAACTTTACCAGTTGAAGAACCGTTCATACGAACAGATGTATCGCGTACATCTTTAGCTTTTTCACCGAAGATAGCACGGAGAAGTCTCTCCTCAGAGCTGAGCTCCTGCTCGCCCTTTGGTGTAATCTTGCCGACGAGAATATCGCCGTTCTTAACTTCAGAACCAACCGTTACGATACCGTCTTCGCCAAGGTGGCGGAGAGCATGCTCAGAAACGTTTGGAATATCACGAGTAACCTGCTCTGGACCAAGCTTGGTCTCACGTACTTCTACATCAAAGTCCTTAATGTTGATAGAAGTAAGAGCATCGTCCTCTACTAGGCGGTTAGAAATAACGATAGCATCATCCATGTTGTAACCACGCCATGGCATGAACGCTACGAGAAGGTCACGACCAAGTGCAAGCTCACCATCATGAACAGATGCACCCTCAATAAGAGCGTCGTCTTTCTTTACCTTCTGACCACGAGCCACTACACAGCGCTGATTGTAGCAGCGGTCATCGTTAGTCTTTTCAAAGTGTTGTAGTTTGTATTCTTTATCACCACCCTTATCATAAGTAACGATTACAGATTCACCATCTGCTTTCTTTACTACACCGTTGCCTTCAGCCATTACGAGCTGAGAGGTGTTCTTTGCTACTTCGCGTTCGATACCAGTACCGACGATTGGATTATCCTGGCGGAGTAGCGGCACTGCCTGCTTCTGCATGGCGCAGGCCATGAGGGAGCGGTCAACACGGTTCTTCTCTACGAATGGAATGAGGGATGCAGAAACACCGAGAATCTCCTTGTGGGCTGCATCGATGTGGGTAACCCTCTTTGCTTCTACCTGAGCTGGCGTACCGTGAACACGGGCAGATACCCAGTCTTCTACGAATTTACGATCTTTGTCTAGCTTCACGGAAGCATCGGCAATAATCTTGTCCTGCTCTGTATCAGCATCCATGTAAACAACTTCGTCAGTGACCTTACCATTCTTTACTACAAGATATGGAGCCTCAATGAAGCCGTATTCATTGATGCGAGCATAGGTTGCAAAGTTAAGCACGAGACCTACGTTGCCACCTTCTGGAGTCTCAACCGTACAAATACGACCGTAGTGAGTTGGGTGTGCATCACGCACATCGAAACCTGCACGTTCGCGAGTAAGACCACCAGGACCCATAGAGCTTAGACGACGCTTGTGAGCGAGCTCTGAGAATGGGTTAACCTCATCCATGAGCTGTGAAAGCTGAGATGTAGAGAAGAACTCCTTTACAGCTGCCACGACTGGACGAGAGTTAAGAAGCTGAGATGGAGTCACCTCGGCTGGGTTTGCCATAGACATACGGTCTAGGATGTTACGCTGAAGGCGAAGCATACCAAGACGGAATTGCCTCTGTACGAGCTCACCTACGAGCTTTACGCGACGATTTGAAAGTGAGTCAATATCATCTGCTGGTTCCTGAGTGTTATTCAAACGAATAATCTCAGTAACGATAGCTACGATATCCTGCATCTGAAGTGTACGATGCTCTGGATCGTTTGGTGTATCGAAGCCAAGTCTGCGGTTCATCTTGAAACGACCAACATTAGAGTAGTCGTAACGCTTTGGATCGAAGAACATCTTCTCGATCATTGATTTTGCGTTATCAACCGTAGCGAGATCGCCTGGACGAATCCTACGATAAACTTCAAGGAGAGCTTCACCCTGAGTAGAAGTTGTATCCTTCTCAAGAGTTGCCTCGATGAATTTCTTGTCGCCAGTATCGATTTTTTCGAAAGCTTTCTTGATTTCGCTTTCCTTCATACCGAGAGCACGGAGGAAAGTTGTTACTGGAATCTTGCGACGGCGGTCAATCTTTACATAGAGAGCGCCATTTGCAGCAGTCTCAAACTCAAGCCAAGCACCACGACCTGGAATGATCTTTGCACCGTAAAGGTCGGTCGTACCAGCGGCTTCAGCAGTGAAGAAAACACCAGCTGAACGAATAAGCTGAGAAACGACAACACGTTCGGTACCATTAATGATGAACGTAGCACGCTCAGTCATCCATGGATAATCACCGAAGTAAATATCCTGTTCCTTCTTCTCGCCAGTAACTTTGTTTTCAAGCTCTACGAGAACATGGAGTGGAGCTTCATAAGTGGCAAGGTTATACTTTGCCTGAGCTTCCGTCTCTTTTGGCTCTTTAAAGTAATAATCTTTGAAACGGAGTGATAGCTTCTGCCCAGTGTAATCGTCGATTGGATTCAACTCAGCAAAAACTTCCCTTAGTCCGTTTTTGACGAAGTCATCCCATGAATCCTTTTGATGTTTAGTCAAATTAGGAATTGGGAGGGCTTGGTCACCTTCGGTGAAAAACACACGTTCACCGGACTTTTTGGTTGTAGCCATTCTACCTCTTTAATTATTAGTGTTATTAATCTTTTTCGACAATAAGATAATGCATCCTCCTACACAAGAATAACAATATCAAACTATCTCAGCGCCGAAGATTACTGCCATAGCTTCCCCCAGAGAGTCGCCGGCTCTCCTAAGATTACAAAAACTAGGCACACTACTTCTTAATAAGCATTTTAGCATATTGAACCAAGAATTACAAGCCTAAAAACCCAAAAAATCCCTTCAACGTAGGGATTTTTTAGACATATATAAAACTCTCAACTTTTATATGATTAATTGTGTTTGTATTAAGCGAACTCGCAGTTAGTTAGCTTAAGTTTAATTATATAGATTTTTGACCTAAAGTCAAGGACTTTTTTACATAAAAATAACGCCCTAGGCCGGGCGTTATCTCTGTAAATAACCTATAAAATTAGATGTCGAGATCGTCGAGATCAGCAAGCTCTGCCCTGGTCTTTTCAGCTAGTGCAGAAGATTCTTCGCTCTCTTCAACTTCTTCTTCTTCATCAAAACCATCATCAGCTGGCTCAGAAGTTACTTCTTCAACTTCCTCCTTAGCCTCTGCCTTTGGCTGAACTGGAGCAGCAGCACGCTCACCACCTTCTTCATCAGTGTTTACAATCTTCAAATTATAGCGAGCATCCTGCTTAGTACCAAGAGCTCTAAGAAGCATACGAATAGACTGAGCAGTCACACCACGCTTGCCAATTACGCGGCCAACATCTTCTGGGTCGACAGTAAGAGAAAGGAGTACACCTTTTTCGTCAATTTTACGCTCCACCGCAACTTTATCTGGGTTATTAACTAGGGTTTTTACGATATATTCTACGAATTGCTGGTCAATAGTAGCCATAATTTCTCCAAATTAAGTTTTATACCCCCATTATAGCATAAACACCAAATCAAGTTGAAAAATATATAATATATATTATATATTATTTAGCCACACAACGAACCGAGTAGCCACTAGCATTGTCACGTAACGCATATTGTTGTGGTCTTACTACTGCATCATCGGATAATACCATCAACATATATACACCGAATCTATCGTCGGCTTTCGTAGAGGTCCAAACGTAGCCATATACTCTTACACCTCCAGCATATGAACCGTTACCTTTAGCACCAGAGAGAGTAGCATGAAAAGCATCTACAAATTGATAAAAATCATCAGAATAGGCATCAAACAAAGATTGAAACTCGCTAGAGCTGCCCATGCGCCACCCCGCCGGACAAATATCTTCAATGGCATCACCTGGCGGAGGCGTGGTCAATGTTTGACCATTACCGTAACAAAAGCTGCCAGCAGAAGCAGCACAGTAATTATAGTGAATGCCATACTTACTATATGCATAACCCCGGCCAGTAGGCCCTGAATCCATCATATCCTTATACCCAGTATAAATTGCTGGCGAAGAAAGGTTTGAACTTGAATAATCCCAACCGTTAGATACAGCTCTCATAGCGTACTGATCTGTAGAAGTACCAGTTCTAACACCTTTAAGATATTCCAAGGATATATCAGTTGCATTTGTATTACCTTTCAATGATTCTAATGAGACCTCAATCAAATCCAGCCGAAGATTATCAAGTAGCCAACATTTATTATCCGCGAGTTTTTGAATAGTATATTCTTCTTCGTCACGCCTATCATATACGATAGTTGGCTCGGTCGGACATGTAGCAGTAGTTACGTCCTGGATATAAATTTTACCAACGTTTGAGACTACCTTGAAATTAATCACATTCGTATAATCACCAGCGAGCTGGCCTTCAGCAGCATATGCACCAATTTTGAAGGAAGTAGTAGAGTCTGCGGCAGCACCATCGGTTACGTTTAGTTCTACAGTATTAGTAGTATCGTCATATTTCGGAAGACCATTGAAGTTGCTCCAGGTAGTACCATTAGTGGAGATCGTGTAGCCCCATACGCTAGAACTCTGTCCAGAAAGAGTAGAAAGGTCACTATTCACATCAATACTAGCAAAGTTTGCCGTGCCATTGGTATGTCTAAGATCACGATAATCTTTAGTAGCACTACCTACGGTAGCAGTTAGTGTATAGCCATATAGATTATTAGTATTTATTACTACATCTACAGCATTAGACGTATCGTCTTGGCCTGGAATAAGATTACCAATCACGATATCCGCATCAGAAAGAGAGATAGACAAGGTAGAATTGAATGTGAACTGGATGTCTGAACCATCTTGATATGTGAGAGCACTCGCATTACTCACCAAACTCAAACCACACAAAATACACACCACCCCCAAAAACTGCATGCATAACCTTTTCATGCACCCATTATAACATAACCACAATAAATAGCGCAACAAAAAACCAGGCTCGTTTTAGGACCTGGTTTTTTATATTTAAGCCTCAACTGGAGTAGTTTCTTCAGCTGGAGCCTCAGTAGCTTCTGCTGGAGCTTCTGCTACTGGCTCTTCCTTTGGCTGGTTCTTGCGAAGCTTATCAGCGTGCTTAGCAGCTACAGTCTTCTGAGCTGGCTCTTTGTACCACTTAGGTAGTTTGACGCCGTTCTTCTTTAGAACAAATGCTACACGGCTAGATGGCTGTGCACCATTCTTAAGATATTTTTCCACAGCTTCTTTATCAAGGGTCAAAGCCTTAGTAGCTGGGTTATAGTTGCCGACCTCAGCTACAACACGACCCGAAAGAGGGTGGCGCTGCGCTTCTTGGACGACTATCCGGTACATCGGAAGATGTGCCCGGCCATTACGTTGCATGCGAATCGCGAGCATGGATTTCTCCTAATTAATTATTAATACAATATATTTTACCTTATTTTGGGCAAAAAGTAAAGACTATAAGTTCTTTTGGAACTGGTCAATTTCCGGGCCAAGCTTGGCGCGATATTTCTTCACACCCTGCTTTGCAGCTTCGGTTTGCGCATCTTGTTTGGAATGGCCTTTACCAGTCGCTAATAACTTGTCGCCAATATAGAGCCCCACTTCAAAGTATTTATCATGATCTGGTCCCTCTTCACGCAAGGTATGGTAAACCGGAGTGATTCCATCAACCTTCTGAGCAAGCTCCTGTACATACGACTTCGGGTCGCGCCAAGAAGCTTCTTCAATCACCGTATCAATCTTCACTATAATATGTTTATAAATAAAATCTTTTGCCGCTTGATAACCCTGGTCTAGATAAATCGCGCCAATCACAGCCTCAAAACAGTCTGCGAGGATTACATCATGTGCTCTCTCGGAACCATTTTTCTCACCTTTAGATAGCCTCACTAACGGTTCATAGCCAAGCTCGTGTCCAGCCGCACCGATAGATTCAGTACGAACAAGAGCCGAACGAAGCGCCGTCATAATTCCCTCTGGTTCATTATATGTTCTGTATAAGAAATCAGAAGTAACTAATTCAAGTACTGCATCGCCAAGATATTCCAATCTTTCATTATGTTGAATTCCCTTATCGCGATGCTCATTTACATAGCTTCTATGCGTCAAAGCCGTTACGAGCAAATCTATATTGTTAAAGTCAAATCCGAGTTTTGTTTTGGCAAATTCTTTATATGGTGTATAATCCATTTTGTTTTAAAAATCTCCTGCCCTAATTTTTTTCTTTGCAATTAACATTAGTTTTTCTATATCTTCATATTCAATCACGTCGAGCGCATCTGAAAAAGTAAACCACCTAATTCCCTTCATCCATTTCTCGCCCATTGGCATCTCGCGCTCGTCAAGTGATTGTACAAGATAAATCTGCGTCGTCATGAGGACTAGCTTATCCGTACGGCGATATTTAAAATGAATCTTGCCAAGCCATGAGAGGACAGAAAAATTCTTTAGCCCTGTCTCTTCCTCAATCTCACGACGAGCAGTCATCTTGGCAGTTTCACCTGGCTCAATATGGCCTTTCGGAATAGTCCATCTGCCCTTTGAATCTTGAATCAAAAGGATTTCGACATCCTTCTTATCATGCGTCAAACGAAAAACAATCCCACCAGAAGTTGGTTCACGTACGATTTCCTGGATAGCCACCTTCTTGCGGAAGACAGCCGAAGTAATTTTCTTGAAAGGCGACTCTTTAATTCGCTCCGTCGGCAGCGCTTCCGGAACTTTCAGAGTTCTCCTTGCCGTCGGTTCCGACGGACTCTTTTCGTTGTACATTGTTTTCTTCTTCCGTAATACCGAGCTTACGATAAGCCGTTCCAAGTACACCGTTCACAAAACGTGAAGAGTTCTCAGAGCCAAAGGCTTTCGCGAGTTCTACGGCTTCATTAATAGCAACCTTCGGAGGAATCTTGTCTCTACATTCCGAAAGTTCATAAAGTCCCATCCTAAGCACATTGCGATCGATTGCAGAAATAGAGCTAATCGGCCACTCTGGAGCCATTGGCTGCAAAGCCTCATCAAGAGTCTTGGAATTCTCTACTACTGAGTGTGCCAAATTATAGACGAACTCGGTATCACCGAGCGCCTTCTCATAGGGCTCAATATTCTTCGCAATGATAGTGTCAAGATCGACTTCTGGGTCATGCGCGAGCGTCCTGAGCTCATGCTCATACAAACTCTGCAGAACGATTACTCTACCTAAATGTCGATTACTTGCCATACTTTAAGCTTCTTTTTTATTCTTAACGGTTTTTACCTTGAGATTTGGAGTCTTCTTCTTAGTTTCAAAGACTTTCACAGGTGATGTTTTGTTAACTCTACGAGCGAGCACTAGGCGCAAGTGACTGCGGCGAAGACCGGTCTTGCGAGGGCTACTCTGTTTTTTAGGTTCAGGCATTTTACTCCTTTATTGATATATAATTTGAACCATTATACCACTATTTTAGAGGCTTTTCAAGGCTCTTTTGATAGCAGGCCTGTCAAACCCGACAATTTTCTGGTCGCCAATGAAGGTTACTGGCACTGCAGAGATATCGTCACGAGTCGAAGCATCACATTCTTCATATTCTACGCCCATATTGTCAAGCCAATCCATAAGAGCATGGCAATAAACGCAAGTTGGAGTTGTATATACTTTAATCATATTTCGATTATAGCACAGTCATGCTAAGTCCGTACATCGCAATGCCAGCCGCGACGGAAACATTAAAAGACTCTTTTTGACCCTTCATCGGGATTTGTACAAACAGGTCAATTAACTCATAAAGTGAATAATTAATACCGTCGACTTCCTCCCCCAAGACGAGCACGATTTTGTCAGATAAAACATCCTTAAGCTTAGAGTCGCACAAATCATAAATCGGCACACTTTCGATATTATTTTCCAGCCCAACAATTTGGTAACCCTGTTCTTTTAGACTTTTTAATTCAGAAATTATATCATCACACGAATAAATATCTAACATATCTTCTGCACCAAGTGCAGTCTTATGAATTTCCTTATCAAGCTTCCCACGCAGATGGGGTAAAAGATTTTTATCGTGCACTCTCGGCGTATAACCAGAAAGGACAACCTTGGAAACACCAAATCCTTCCGCCGTTCTCAAGATAGCGCCCACGTTATAACAAGAGCGGATATTATGTAGAGACACTATCATTTCCATATCACATATGATACAATAAAAATCATGAATTTGCAAACTGTAACCACCGTCCCAACTGAGACTGTCGAAGGCTATGCCGTAGCTCTAAGTTCCGAGCAAGGCATCCGTGACCTTATGAAATTAAAGGACCGTGATTTTGATTCCGGCAAAGTCTTTACTTTAGTTCCAGAATCTAAAGCAGCCATCGCAAAATACGCCCTAATTCCGGAAGCTGCTCAGCCTCTCATTGAAAAATACATCCCGGGTGAACTGACTCTCATCTTACCGAAAAACCCAAATTTTCACCACTTCTATTATGACCATTTTGCCACCATCGGCATCCGCATTCCGGACCATCCACTCTTCAAGGAGCTTTTAGAAGAAAACGGCGCCATCATCCTAACCAGTGCCAACCCTAGAGGCGGCACACCTCGCTCCATTACTGGACACAAGCCATCAACCATCATTGATTTTGCAAAAGAA
>Ga0310786_10000429_pt1 | contig 68254 bp, 60 predicted proteins | sample AusTroGonzalo_MG_FD_203881 | JGI IMG/M metagenome (GOLD analysis project Ga0310786, IMG submission 203881) | Bovine rumen microbial communities from tropical cattle in Woodstock, Queensland, Australia - Gonzalo_03 (v2) (version 2) | ecosystem: Host-associated > Mammals > Digestive system >... | reverse complement strand
GTCCAAGTACACGATGAGCCGCTGGAGCGAGATCTGTATTGCCTTCATTCAAATAGTTACGGACACGTCCCATGTTATAGTAGAGGTCATTGAGCTGTACGAGTACCACTTCACGGTCTGTTATCTTCTGGACAGAAACTGTATTAGCATTCTCGTAGCGGACAACACTGCTGGTGACGACACGAGTATAGGGATGTTGACGAAAGACATCGAAATTAAACAATTGATCTTGACTAATGACTATTTCCGATTGAATGTGATGTTCCTCAAGAAAAGCACGTCTATAAAATTTAGACCAGACATAGGACAAATTATGTTGATTGTATATATCAACGCCATCACCCTCGATAGAAATTACCCCATCAGGCTTGGCATCAGGGTCAAAAAGAGTTTTTCCATCAGTATAAACGAAGCGATAATTAAAGCATAACACATCAAGCTTCACCTCCGTTCCTCCTTCTTTGATACCATCACCACAAAAGTTGTCGAGCAGATAGCGATAACCATCATCCACCAAATAATCATCACTGTCAAGATAAGTCACATACTCACCCTGCGCCAATGCCGTTCCCACATTCCGTGCCCCACCTAATCCCATATTCTCCTGTGTGATAATCTTAAAAACATCTGGATGTTTCTGCTCATATTTTGCAAGGATAGCAGCGCAATTGTCAGGTGAACCATCATTTATACAAATCACTTCCCATTCGCCAGGCTCCATACCTTGGCGCAAAAGGGAATCAAGACAACGGGGGAGGAACTTTTCTACATTATAGACAGGAACAATAACCGATAGTTTCATAAAAATGTCGATTTCATGTTGTGTTTAATTTATTAAGCTGACAGAATTTCTTGATAATAATCCTTGAGACACTTTCTCACGAACCCTTGTTCATAACGACTTGCCACCATCGGACGGGCATTCTCTGCCATTTGTTTCCTTTCATTAGGATGCTCCACCACCCACTTCATCGCATCATATAAAGCATACTCGTCACGTGGGGGGACGATGATTCCATTCTTCCCATTCACTATAATCTCCCTTGATCCATTGATATCAGTTACAATGCTCGGTAGTTCCATTGCCCCAGCTTCTATTACCACATTCGGAAAGCCCTCACGACAACTGGGGAACACCAATACATCACTCTGTTCATAGAAAGGGCGCACATCCTTTTGAACACCCACAGCCTCAATACTATCACACGTGTCAATAAACCGCTTGGTCTCAAGGGACACAGGGTCCAGCTTCTCCTCGTACGGCCCCACCAACAACAATTGGGTATTTGGAAACAGTTGATTGAGTTTTACAAAGGCTATCACCAGTTCATTGAGACCTTTATCACGTACAATTCGGCCAACGAAAACAAAAGTCAGTGGTTGATGTTCATTTCTCTCAGTTTTTCTTTTCCAATAGTCTAAATCCACCCCTCTTACATTACCATATCCCAACACTTTCATGGGCTTTTCAGTAATGCAACGCTGCAAATCCTGCTTCACCCCCTCTCCCTCTGGCACAATATGCGTAGCACAAGCACAAGTGATTTTATCCGTCATCATCAAAATCTTGCGTGAAAACCCTGTTGCTGTTGGCCACACAAGTCCAGTAAAAGTGTGAAGGCGAATAGGCACACCCGCCATCTTCGCAGCCATCATGCACAATAATCCAGCCTTGGGAGTCATCGAATGCACCATATCTGGTTTCTCCTGTCGCAACACTTTTATCAGCTTCATCAATGACACAAAATCCTTCCAAAGACTCACATGCCGTTCCATTTCCACACCAATTGTCCGCACCCCTTCTCTTTTACCCAGTTCTCTCAAATCATCATCAGGGCTGGAAAGTGCCACAACCTCATACCCCTCATCTGCCAACTCTCGTAAGAAACCCTTACAAAATATATTCAGCGACATACCAATGGTCGCGGCACGTATGATTTTCTTACCCACAAACAGTTTTTATAATCAATTTTATATCACCTATCAACGAGTGATGGTAATAATAATCTAAATTAATCTTCACCTTGTCAGGATAAATCACCTCATCATTATATCTTTGAGGGTCATCCACTTGCGCAAGAATTTCCTCTTCGTTTTTATATTTCAGCGAGGCGGGACCTGTAATGCCTGGACGTAGTTTCAAAATAAGTCTATCTTCGCCCTCTAGCTGATCAGCATATCCAGGCACATCTGGACGAGGTCCCACAAAACTCATATCTCCAATCAGCACATTCCATAACTCTGGCAATTCGTCTAACTTATATTTTCTCAACTTAGCCCCTAACGGCGTAATTCGACTTTCACCAGCCACTGATACAGAACTGCCTCCATGCCCCACTGTCATGCTCCGGAACTTATACATCGTGAATAATTGTCCATCCTTCCCCACTCTTTTCTGCTTGAAGATGGCTGGTCCGCCAGGCATCTTCATACGAATCAATATCCATACCACCAATAAGACGGGCCACAAAAAGCACAAGCCAATGAAGGAAACGCACCGATCAAAGAACCATTTCATCATAAAATCTCCCACGAATTGAACGAATTAAATGAATTATTCCATACGAATTTAAATCATTTAACTCGTCGATAAATGGAGTGTACAATATCATCTGTGTTAAAATTAACCAGAATGCCAAGATGTCTCCCCGTCAATTTGAGATATGTATCAATCTGCAGATAAAAAACGTCTTTAAATTCTAAAACAGATTTTAATTCAACAATCACTAAATCTTCAACCAACACATCTAACCGCAAGTTCGTTTCAATTTGAATACCATCGTATAATATCGGCACTTCAACTTGTCTATCCACTTTCAAGCCTTGCTTTTTCAATTCATAAGTCAAGGCGGCCTCATACACACTTTCCAACAATCCAGGACCAAGATTATTATAGACATCATAGATAGCACCTATAATGATATAACTCAAATCATTTTCTTTCTTGTATTTAATCCTATCTATAGAAAATCCCATCTTTTTCTGATTTGTTCAATTCGTCAAATTCGTGGGCGTATCAAATCCTACGAGGTCGATCTTCTATCAATACATCTCCATTCTCGAGCTCTTCTACCACAATCACATCACAAGCTTTTTGGCTCGCTTTCATAGAACCAATATTCTCCTTGTTAATGCTCTCAAACATACGGAATCCGATCTTCTCCGCGATATTCATCCCAACCTTACAAAGTGTCGTACATACACCCTTGCCCTGATGATTAACGTCCACCATCTTACCTAAGAAACACTTTCCATTCATGAAACAGCGCAAAAAAGCATACCCAATTATATCCTCGTCTTCTTCCATCATATACATAATATATGACTTTCTATTCAACAATTTCTTCAGTGTCGCCTCATCAAATGCATGAGGGCGAAACCATTTGTAACTTTCTTCTGGCTGACGAGCAAAGAAGTCTGCCAATCGACCTGCATCATTAACATCTGCAATCCTCACACTTTCTAAGAGACATTCTTGCAAATGCTGTTCATCCCCAATTTTCAATCTACACATCAAAGCATTTATGCTCTCTATCAATTCCCAAGCCCAGGGGCAATTTTCTTGAATAATATGTGCTAACTTATACAACATATAACTACGGACACTCACTACATATCGTATTCTGATAGACATCCAAATATTTTCGGACCATCACGGAGACATCAAACATCTTCGCACGCTCCTGACATCTCTTAGCAACCTCTTTTGTATACTCCTCATCTTCACATAAGTTCCGTATCTCGTATGCTAAAGTTTTAGCATCTTCATGTGGAAATAACACACCATATCCACCCACAATGTCACGTAATCCTTCGACATCACTTGCAATAAAAGGGCTTCCACTTGCCATCCCCTCCAAGGAGGAAAGAGAAAGGCCTTCATAATGAGAAGAAAGAACGGCCACATCTGCCTGCTGCAGAAGTTCTGGGATATCCGTCCTTACTCCCATAAAGTCTATTCGATTCTCCACATTCAAATCTTTTGCCAAATCCTTACATTCCGAAATAAGTCGTTCTTCTCCACCACCCACTAGTTTCAGCACATAATTATTGGGAAGCCATTGCATCGCCCGAATCAGTGTTTTTTGATCTTTCTGTTCTCTAAAGGCTGATACCATAACAATCGTGTTATGCTGTGCATCATTCCGTTTCCGCTCCTTTCTGACACAAAACCTATTCAAATCAATCCCATTATAGACAATCGTACATTTCTCAAGAAAGCCCTTTCCGATATGCTGTGTAAGATTATCCCGAGTCTGTTCACTGATACAAACAATTTTGTCATATTGCCTATACATCCATTTGTCCAACAACTTCCACATCCAGTTTCTTCTTCTGTTAGTGGTATTATGTTCTGTCGTATAAATGTGGCGATGCACAAAAAGGTTTGCTATGGCTACATAATACTGACAGGCAGTGTTATGAGTATGGACCACATCGTATTGCCTGATGAGTTTGACAAGTTTGAAAATATGGGAAAAAGAATAAACCGATTGTCCCAGGGGAATGACATTCACGCCTCTTCTTTCCAATTCATCGTAGAATGGGGTTCTGGTACCATCAAACACACACAAATCCACCTCATGCCCTTTTGCTTTCATTCGAGGAAGCAAATCCACCATTAGTTTTTCAGCACCCCCCGTTCGAAGCGATGTGATGACATGCAGCATTCTCATCCGTTCTTCTCTATAATAGCACTAAACATTTCCGATAGTCCATATCGTGGTCTCCAACCCAAATTTTCAATTTTATCTGTCAATAATGGAAGATACATCTCTGGCAAATAATAATTGTCGTCATTTTTCCTGATAACCACATTAATTGATGGACAGAAACGCGCTCTCACAAAATCCGCCATTTCTCTAATTGAACAATATGTATCTTGGTTTGCCACATTATATGCTTCACCCCATACACCCTTTGTTAGCAACAGTATAATAGCATTAACTGCATCATATGTATGAAGATACATCCGTTTAGTTCGTCCTTCTGTTTTTAAGACAATATCGCGCCCTTCACAAGCACATTTCGCAAACTGAGCAAATACTCGCATGTCATGAGAAATGTCCACTCCAGGTCCAAACGTCTGAGTTAATCTAGCAATAGCAACAGGTACAGAATATTCTTTTGCATAACTATGGCACAAAGTTTCCGCCATACGCTTGGCGACTGGATAACTACTCCGTGTACTCAAAATTGGCACATAGCCTTGCACAGATTCATCTATGTTACCATTATCGCAAGGAACGATTCCATAGACTTCCATGGAAGATAAAAACACCATACCCTTCACTTTGAGTTTTTTTGCGACCTGCAACATTGTGCGTGTTCCATTGATGATGGTTTCGATGGTTTCAACTGGGCATTCCGTCATATATTTAGATGCTGTCGGACAAGCTGCATGAACAATATAATCAATATTTTCATCGATGTTGAGTTGGTTGCTTGTGGAAAAATCATGTTCGATGTAAACTATTTGAGCAGACTTTCCGAACATCTCTTCTGCCTTTAGAACATTGCGAACAGGAAGAATCAATTTATTATTTTCATCTTTCCTCAAATAATCAACCAATGCTCCGCCAATCAACCCTGTTGCCCCCGTAATAATATATGTAGCCATATAACCTTTATATACCAAAAATTTGCTGATTCTCGCGCACTTGAACCATCGCCCTAAATAAGAAGAAATCCGTCGGGGTCGTGATTTTTATGTTTTCCATTGGTCCCATGATGGTATGGATAGTATGACCATAATAGCTCATGAGCGAACATGAATCGATAAAATCTGGCAAACCCAGACGTTTCGCATCCCTATGCGCAGTCATAATGTCTTTCAACATGAAACATTGAGGCGCACGCGCTATCAGCGAATTATCACGCGTTGGGATCTCAAATTTCCCATCCGATTGTCGCACTATAAAAGTTTCTGTAGCAGGTATGCACGTGATACAATTACCTTTTTCACGAGTCGTATGGATACAATCCGTAATAGTGTCTTCCTTGATCAAGGGACGAACACCATCATGAATCAACACAACAGGATTTTCATCTCCGAGTTTTTTTGCATAGTCTTCAGCTGCGCATAAGCCATTATAAATCGAGCCTTGTCCTGAATCACCCCCAGGCACTATACATACCACCTTGTTGATTTCGAATTTGCGAAGCATCTTTTCCAAAAACGGTATCCAAGAACTGAGGCATGCCACCACGATGGCATCAATCTCCGGATGGACATCGAAGAGTTCCAATGTATAAATGATAATCGGTTTCCCTGCCAATTCGAGGAACTGCTTGGGACGGGAGATGGTATGCATTCTTGCACCGACTCCTCCTGCAAAAATAACTGCAATATTCATTTCTTCTTAATCAAATCCTTTCCAATGTTTGATTTCATCCCAAATGACAGACAGAGGCATGGGTTTCTTATCCAGCACCTCATTTTGCTTCTCTTTGAGAATCTCATCGATCTCCACCTTCCGCCCGAGATTCATATAATAAGCAGTATGATGTCCCGAGCGAGAAGGCGTTGGCGGTGGAGTCATATAATCCCTGTACAAATATTCCAAGATCTCATGATAGCCGTTAGGAACAAAAATTTCTGTGTCTTCAAAAGGAACAGCTATTGTTTCGGCAAACCAATCTTTGGGATATTGTATATGCTTCACATCCCAGTAAGGCTTGAAGTAAGCGCCTCGCACTGACTGGATTTTCTGATATAGTTTTTCCACACGCTGGTATAAACGCCTTTTCTGAGGAGCATAAAAAAATTTCTTCACCAATTTAATTGGTCCCTCAAATCCGTGAAGAGACACAATATCCTGAAGAATTTCGCTCCAGGTTTGGTGCGAAATAGACTTTCTATACACCCAAAATGCGGCATGAATGTTGTCATTCAGCTTCTCGTGAACAGGATTATGATCATCTGACTCATCCAATGGAAACAAATCAATGAAAGGCCCCATGATGAACGGGAATTGTTTATACTCCCAAAAAGTTTTTGTGCTATCATAAAATTTTGCAAAAGGATATGGATAACCATCATCATGAAAATCTGCCACTCGATAATCCGTATTCTTCAGGTCTTCCTTTAATGACAACAACTTTTCATAATCTTTTCGCAACAAAAATACATCAATATCGTCATCCCATGGAATAAAACCCTTATGTCGTATTGCGCCCAATAATGTTCCAGAAGCCGCATAATACTTTATATCATTCTCTTTGCATATCTTTGCAAAAGCCTTGAATGTACTCAGCAACACCCTCTGAATTGGACTTAAATTTTCATTTATCATGATCTAATTTGTTAGGTTTTTAAAGTTCTGGCAACATTATATCCATTTAATAACGGTATACTTTTGTATTCATCAGACTGGACATAAATCCATGCGTCTTTTATTCCTTTTACGTATAAATATGGAATTTTGATGTTTTGCATGACGATAGAAGCGGCAACATTAATCCAGAACAGCCACGACAATTTGATTGAGTAAACGAACATCGTCCACCATTTATTTCTCCTTACTTGGTAACAAGTTCTCCACCAAAGTATAAAGCTCCCTTTAGAACGAATATAAAACTTCTGAATGTTGTTCTGATAGGCTCCACTGGATGATTTCCCATCTAAATGAACAATTCCACTCCGATAATGAATAAACAAATTATACCCATTAAGATACACCTTGTGGAATGTTAACAAATCCTCGCCAAATGGGAATCCCAATCTGTCAAGAAACGTTTCGTCTTCCAGATGCAATTTCAACAATGTGTCCTTTTTCCACAAAGAAGCTGGTCCTGCGCAGGATTGAGATGGATAATAATCTTTGTTGGGGTTATTCAAATAGCTGAAACTTGAGTGTGCATGTATCTTAAAAGCCCATCTTGTGTCAAAATGTGGCATCACCCAATTTGTTATAAACGCAAACAATTTGCTTTTGAGCGGTAGTTCCTGGTTTTTGAACGTATCAGCCCCAACCACATCTGCATTTTCTTGTTCAGCAACAACTAATAGTCGTTCTACACTTTCTGGCTGCAACTCCACATCATCATCAAGTAACAAAATATAATCCGACTGAATCTCATCATACGCCAAAGCTCTTTGTGAGACCATTCCTTTTTTCATCCACACATATTCTTCATTACCAATTTGGATGGAGGGACGAGGATACCCTTCCGCTATATATACTACAACCTTTTCTGGCTGAACCGTTTGATTATATATAGATTTCAATTCACGAACAAACTTATCACCAGATGTCCCCAGCGTCCTTATTGCCACAGAATATCCCATCTTCTACCTATTCTTGAATCTAATGTAACAATATAAAACAAATCCAACTGGAGTCAATAACAACGTTAGCAACTTTTCTGGAGACTTTCGCAACCATTCTTTATCTTTAATCAACAAACATGACGACACATAATGAATTGCAGAACGGCACTTATCTTTCAAGGTATTGTGCTTTAACGTCATCTCCAGCAATCTCAATTTGGCGAAACTGCGAGGGCTGTTAACGTATTGCCGGAAGATTCCCTGAGACATGCTATCTGCGCCAATCTGATATTCCACCCAACAAAGATTCTCATTTAAAATCAAAAGAGGGTACTGGTCACAGACTTGTATCATCATATAAATCGGATTGAAATTCTTCTCCCCTTCATACCCTATCATTGGAGACACTTTCTTCATCAAATCAGTTCGTAATACCTGCTTGGTGTCCCCCGAATGCATCTTTTTAAGATGAAGTTCATGCAAAAAGACTTCTTTCAGCCCATCAGGGAAAAAACCGCCTATAGGTTTTCTATCTACCACATTATAATCCAACCCTTGTATTCCGCAATACTCCTTGGAAGTAAGAGGAGAAACTTTCAATGTCCTTGAATCTGTCGGATAATAATGTCTCCAAATACTAATGATTTTCTCTACTGCATCATCAGGCATATAATCATCGCTATCAATGCACACACATAATTCCGTTTGAATCGTTGCATAAGCCACATTATAGCCCGTATAGAGTCCCCCATTAGGTTTATACACATATTCAATTGCAAACTTTTCTATCTTAATCACAAAATGATTTCCATCCTCTCCATTCAATATGCGTCCCATCCAATCGAAACAAGTACCAGAATTAGATATCTTTTCGCCTAAATGCTCCACCCACTCTCGAGTACCATCTGAACTTCCATCATCTATAATCAACCAATTAAAATCATCACTTGATTGACGACAAAGCGATTCATAAGTTCTCACAATCGTATGAACTCGATTATAGGTTGGGGTAAAAACAGTTAATGTCTTCATTTTCCTTCCTTCATTCAATACGCAACCACAGATATTCTCTTTTTTTCGAACACGGATTGTGCGGATTGTACGGATTCTTTTTACAAGATAGCCATAACGACAATGTCCCAGAACTCAAAAAATCTGCGTAATCTGCGTAATCTACCGCAAAGCGGTGATGTTCACACTCAAATATTCACTGTCCCTCATTAAACAGCTCCCCGGTGGGGAAATTACGGGAATTACGGGAATTATAAAAACGTTCATATTCCAACGAGGTGTTGCCGAAGTTGATAAGAAGGGATACTGGATAACCAGACACCTTGCCGTAGTTGATAGCTTGTGCACGATGCATGTCCTCAAGTTCCTGCACCGCTTTCAACTCCACAATGACCTTACCATAGCATACAAAGTCAGTGATAAAATCAGACTGCAGTTCTTCTCCTTTATACATCACGCGCATCCTTACTTCACGCTCATACGGAATATGTTGTAACTGAAACTCCCTCTCCAACGCATCTTGATATACTTTCTCCGTAAAGCCGCAACCTAACTGGTTATGCACCTCCATCGCCGCTCCAATCACAGCATACGTATCACTCTCTCTCGTCCGCATACACTCAAAATAATAATCTGCGTAATTCCCGTAATCTACCGCAAAGCGGTGATGTTTTTTTCTTGAACACGGATAGCACTTACCGCACAAGGCTCAATGCCTATGGAATCTGACATCCATTATCCGTTCTATCTGGTAGATCCGTGGTCGTTTTCTTTCCTCGACAAGTCACTGATGACATACGGAGGTATGGCTTTAAATTCATTCGAATGTACAAATGCCCAAGCATCTTTTAATCCCTTTATATAATTGAGTGGAATTCTCACATTCAGTTTTACAATTCCCAACAAAACGTGGAGATTCAGTTGCCACCATGCCTTCAAGCCAAATAACAAAGCGGACAGCCATTGTTTATCTCGGCTTGTATATATCATACGCCACCAGGTAGCAAACATTCCATACGAACGAGTATAGAACTTCTTCTCGGTCTTGTGATATACGCCACTTGATGTCTTTGCATCCAAATTCTTGACACCACTATCATACAACACCCCACACTTAAATCCATTCATAAAAAGTTTGTATGATTCCAACGCATCTTCTCCATAAGGAAAGCCTATTTGATCCAACCACAACTCATCTTCAAGATGGACAGTCCTCAACACATCCTTCTTAACCATCCAACAGGGTCCTGCAAAGGTTTCCGTTAAACAGAATGAATTCTTCGAATTACCATTGAATGAGAAAGATCCATCACGATTCTGCCTAAAAGCCCAACCATCATCAGGTCGTGCAAAGACACCAGAAGTCACCCAAGCAATCAGTTTTTGTCTCCACGTCATTTCTTGGTTCTTAAACGTATCTGCCGCCACACAATCAGCACTTTGTTCCTCCATTGCTTTTATCATCCGCTCCGCACTGTCTGGAGCTAACTCCACATCGTCATCTAACATCAAAACCACTTCCGAATCTATTTCACGATACTTCAATGCGCGTTGTGCCACCATTCCCTTCTTCACCCACACATATTCTTCTTTACCAACCTGAAACGAAGGTCTTTCATATCCTTTCGCAAGATATACAATCACCTTTTCTGGTTGCACTGTCTGACTTACAATACTTTGCAACTCATGCTTCAGTACCTCTACATTTGTACCAAGAGTTCTAATGGCTACTGAATACGTAAAGTGTCCCACGCCCATCCCTTCTAACATTTTCCTAACATATACATAATTAAGGTAAAACCTGCATGAAGCAACAAAATAAGACCAGCCTTTCGGTCTTGATCTGGCCAAATATGAAGCCTTATTACAGCATAAGCGAGGACAACAGGATAGAGAAACCAACTCAGGTAGGCAAAACGGTTAGAGAATGCAGCCTTTATTACCATCACCCAAAATGCGTTTGCCAAAATATAAGTTGTTGCCAAGATATTAAAAACACGCATACTATGAGCATCCGCTATACGTCCTGCTCCCGTAATGTTGGTTTCTGCTTCTTCTATCGTATCACCAAATTCCGCCCGTTCTTTTTCTGCTTTTTTTGTCACATACCATGTTAGCCATATTGGCATAGCGCTATAAGCCAGAAAATCCCACCTAAAACCTGTTGAAGAAAAAGAATCGGCATATTGGTCCATTGAGTTCCCATAGGTTGCCATTCTATCATCAAAGCCTAATCCTGCAAAGAAATTAACCATCGTTCCACCTGCAACCAATGAGACCCCAATACTTGCAATCCAAAAATAAATTGCCCATTTGGGAGATTTAATAAAATATGTTGCTGTAAGAAATGCTGCTAATGGCAACATGACGGATTTGTGGCAACCCATAGCGAATAACATCACTATACCTCCTACTATCATTTTACTAAAATTTCCATTAACAGCGATTGCAAAAGCCAATATTACTATTGAACAAGCAAAACCATTTCGAAGTCCATTTGTTCCAAACTGATAGGTTGAAAACGCCGATAAGAAAAACAGCATTGCCATCCAAACATTCTCTCCAACCAATTTTTGCAATCCCCCAAAGGCAAATCCTATATATCCAATCGCAATTAGAAAAAACCACATATATACAGTAAATCCAGAGACCCTACATGTATCTCTAACAAATTTCCAGAACCACTCCTTATTCAAATCAACTGCGAAGGTTGAATCAATCGGACCAAACATATATCCATGCGCATAATTGGCTGAATCGCCAAAAGAATAATGAAGGGGCCTCAAACCTATGAAAACTATCAACAACACAGAAAAGGCCAGCGCAGGAGCCATAGAGTTCTTCTGTAACAACTTACTACAATTATCCGAGCCAGAATAATTGAAGTATAAGAATAAACAAACAATAAAGATTGCCCAATAATATATCTGCGGAAACAATTGGGCGGGTATTGGTAATGGACTCATTTTTTACAAATTGATCCTTTTAAAAAAATCAACAAACGATGATATGGTCTTGTCAACACCATCTTCCATGCGGACATCGTTCCGTGGGGAGATTTACTAAACCAATGAATAGAGAAGGTGTTCTTAGTTTTTTTCAGTTGACCTGTAGAATCACAAAATGGGCACATATAATCAACAGGCAGAATCAAAGCATTGCACACCTCCTGTTGCGAGCCATCCCGTTTTAATCCGAATGGAATAAGAGCTTTCGTATTCAGCTGAGGACACCCTTGCATCTTCTCAAACATATACTTACCATCCACGACCAATCCATCATACATATTCAACATTGCTTTCACTGCTGGATGGTGCGCTTCAGCCACGAAACCAAGCCCCGTATTGATATATTCAGACGTTTCCCAGCCAAAATATGCACGACACGAGTTCAGTAGTTCCTCTGGTCTCTTCACCACTTCCACATCCGTATCAAAATACAATCCTCCCTCTTTTTCCACAACATCTAGCCGCACATAATCACTCAGATAAGCCCATTGTCGATGTTCGTAACAATATTTTGTATAAGGAATTGAGTTCACCTCGAAATTGGACTCATTCCATTCCTTTATTTCATAATCAGGGAAAAACTTTTTCCAACTATTAATACACTTAATCGCAGATTTCGGCAAAGGCTTCCCTCCGAACCAACAATAATGAATTATCTTAGACATCATAATAACTCCCCCTCTATTCATTTCTCACACACATCGCTCTCAATGTATTTTCCCAATATATATGGAGGTCTCTTTTTTGTCTCATGAAAGATTCGACTCATATATTCTCCTATAATACCAAGAGAGAGCAATTGTACTCCACCAAGAAATAGGACAATCATCACTAACGAGGGATATCCTGCAACAGGGTCTCCCCAGATTAAAGCTTTCATCCAAACTATACACATATATACAAATGCTATTAAAGAGACTACAAAACCAAGGAATGTGGAAATTCGCAATGGGGCTGTAGTAAAAGATGTTATTCCCTCCATTGCCAAATTCATCAGCTTTACAAGGTTCCATGCCGACTCCCCTTCGATCCTATTTCCTCTATCAAACAGGATCTCTTTCTTCTTATAGCCAATCCAACAGAACAGTCCTTTCGTATAACGTTCCGATTCACGAAGTCCTTTCAAAGAATCAACACATTTTCTGTCTAACAATCTGAAATCACCCACATTCTGCAGAATATCTATCTGGGTCATCTTTTGAAGTAATGAATAGTAACCAAGACTCAATTTCTTTCTAATCCAGCTTTCTTTTCCCCGATCTTTCCTTTTAGCATATATATCGTCATAACCTTCTTCCCAATATTTCAGCATATCGGGTATCATAGATGGAGGATCTTGCAAGTCAGCATCCATAATAATGACCGCATCACCTTTCGCGTAATCAAATCCTGCAAGCATTGCAGCCTCTTTCCCGAAATTCCGGCTCAAATCAACAAATGCGATTCTCTTATCCTCTTTTCGCATCATCTCGATAACCGAAACCGTATTATCCTTACTTCCATCATTAACGAAAAGTAATTCCCAAAGATAATACACTTCATTATCTATCACCTTACAGATTTCCTTATAGAAAATCGGTAACATTTGTTCCTCATTATAACAAGGAACCAGAATAGTGACAAGTTTATTTTTTGAACACATATCTCACCAACAGGAAATTAACAGGAATGACAATGCAGAATATAGGTATGGGGGCTAAGGCTTTACTTAATCCCATCCACAAAAACACATTCAACAAAACAATATGCAATAAATAGTTTACGCCATGACTCAACATAAAACCCACCCCCTTTTTCATCGTCGCCTTCTTTTTGAATGTAAAAAAACTCGTTAAGAAGAAATTTGCCACAAAACTCAATACATATCCTATTGTATAGGCTACTGAAGCATTCATATAATGCATCAGTAACCAATAGATGCCATAATGAAGGGCTGTTGCAAAAACACCAACTGTGCCAAAACGTACAAACTCCAGAAAAAGTTCTCTTTGAAGGGTCATTCTGCTATATAAAATTCAAAACCGGTGATGCTCTCTCAAAAATCAATAACACCTATGCAATAAAACAACATTTTCCATACCATCCACACACGTTGAATCTACAGGGCTGTAGTTTTTCTCAATAAATTCTCTATCTATCAAGTCCCCAATCACATATTTTCTGTTAACAAGAATCCATTGAGGCTGCACTTTCAATATCTTGTTTCTTTCTGCATTCGCAAGCTTCTCAGAGATATCCAGATGGAAAGGAATAATTATACGATTACACTGTACTATATCAGCATCTACAATTGCATCCATAACCTCCTGTCCATTATAATTCCAAATACAAGTTCTCTCTTCGACAGGAATCTTTGATATCATATTCTCAAACTGTACACACCTCATCCTTACACGAGTTTCCCTTCCCGAAGTGAAATGGCTCACATACCTTTTTATAGGTTTCCAACTCGCACCCGCAAATGTAAGAAGTACTACGATCTGTAATGCACTTGAATATTTCGCCTTACAAATTGCCGCCCATGTTACAACGTAAAGAGGTACAAAGACCAAGAAATAATGTCTAAATAATGTCTCTCCAACAAAGAAAAGACCTATACTGTACGAGAATAACAATGGAATTATTTGGTTTTTGTCCTTCTTTATACACAATAAGGACAAAAAAGCCATCATCATCACTGGAGCATAAGACATTATTATAAATTGCAATGTGGAAGGAGAACTTGAATTGTACTTCTGCATATACTCCAAATTAAATCCAATGGTACCAAACCATAATTCTTCAACCCCTGCAGCTCCACCTTTCATATAAAAATAGAGTGTACATGCTGATGTAGGAAGCAATATTCCCAGACCAATCAGAGCAATCCCTTTCCCTATATATATATATTTCTTCTTCCTTATTGAAATCCATAAAAACCAAACTAAATATCCAATGATTAGCAAGATGTTATTTACTCTAATAAAAGTGACAATTCCTATGCATAAGCCAACATAAAACAAATGTTTCATTGGTAACAGTTGGTGCCGTGATATTGCTTTCACACTCCAGTAAACTGGCAATCCTATCAATAAAAGACTCCATTCCTCACTTAAATTCCCTTCACTAAAATATGCCTCTAGAATAAAGAACATCGTGATGCTCAAATATAATGCGGAAAACTTTGGAGTGAAAAACTTGATTATTTTTATCCACAAATAAAAATTGAGGCATAAATGAACACATTGGAAAAGCCACAATCCCCATGTTTTATTTAGCCCAATACATATGGCATTAATAAAAAACAATATACATCCTTTATGATCAAACAAATCCACATACGGGACTTTCCCCCTTAATATCGCCATTCCAATATTTTGGAACATTTCCGAATCCAAGGCAGCATAATCATATAAGGGCGTTGTTGAGAGAGAGAATAAACTTATATAAAAAACAGAGAAGATTGCTGAATACAACCAATCAGTGTTCCTTTGGATCTTATCAAATATATAATTTTGTATTTTCACAAACATTGTCTTACACTAACTAAAGGCATTAGAATATCTACTATAAACCTTCATTATCTCTATAAAAATCTTTTACATTAAATCATGTTTGTTAACAACAACACTCCCGTCTGGAATCTCACCTCTAACAATACACCCTGCACCAATCACACAATTCTTTCCAATATGAGCACCCTTCAGGATAATTACATCGGAAGCAACCCAACTGTTATCCCCTATAGAAATGGGTGCCTTGTTTAATTGACTATTTACTCCCTTTTCTGGCGAATGCTGATGATTATTGTCAAAAATCTTCACTCCCGGTCCAAACATACAATGCTTACCAACCTTGACATGCTCATGCGCACTAATCATGCAATAACGATTAAAGTATGTCCCCTCGCCAACCTCCAACAGACCTTTTCCGTGCGCCTCAAAGTCGCAATAAGCGGCGAACTCACAATTCCTGCCAACACGGATGATGCCTTGACGAAACACCTTGAGTGCACACAATGGGCTGATTCGCTGCAGCCAATGCACATCAAACTGTCCCCTATGAATCAATTTGTTGATGGAGACACGCAAGACGTTGTATATAATCAGCATAAAGGTTTTTATCATATCGACCTACTTATAATCGCCCACGAATCGTCAGTTCGGTGGGGCCAATTGGAAGAATTCTTCTTATCCTTTATAATTTTTGAGTCTTGAAAGAAAACGCCCCCGACATACCCCATAATGTCTTTGCCACGGACTTCCTTCGCTTTATCCAAGGCTTATACAAGCTATACCCAAGCTCAAACAGCAGCTTTGGACTTGGCTACCCCTTAGGAAGTACTTGGGTTGGGCTTGGGTAGGGTTTCATTCACAAAGTCCATAGATTCTTTCAATCTCATCCTCGTTCCCATAATCATGGGTTTGTAAATACTCTACTATCTTAGTCTGCTTCTCATTGTCACGAATGAATGCGGCCATCTCTTGCGCACAGGCATCAACTTCCATTGGAACAATTATGCCATCAACACCATCTTGAACCTGAGAGGATGCTGTAGGATAGTTCGTTACTATCACAGGCTTACAAAGAATCTGAGCCTCCCTTACCGTAATGGATTTCCCTTCATACCGACTCGGCTGTACATATATATCGCAAGCCTTGATGTAAGGATAAGGATTTTCTTTCTTGCCTAACAGAATCACCTTGTCTGCCACACCATCCTTCTCCGCATTATCACGAACTAGCCGTTCTATCTCCGGACTGCCGAAACCTATGACAAACCACTTCACATCTATACCCTCATCTATGAGTTTTCTACAGATGGCGGGGATTTCCTCCATTTTCTTGGGGAGAGAAAAACGTCCTATAGTTAATAGTTTAATCGTTGAAGGAGTGGAGTTCAATGTTACACATTCTTCCTCTGCGCGTTGGCGGATAAACTTCGAACTGAGAATATTTTCTATAGGAATGATTTTATCTTTCAGCGTCGGGAAGGTCTCCAGGAACTTTTGCCCCACTTCTTCACTGATACTGGCAATATAGTCTAATTGTCCCCATACGGGAAGTTCTCTCTTTGCATCCACATAAACCGTGGAATAATCGGTATGAATCCACCCCAACTTTTTCTTCGCACACACTTTCTTAATCACATAATTATGAGGCATCAAAAAAGATATTGCCAAATCATACTCCACATTTGGTTGGATTTTAGGGACAAAATGTTCCACCCAATCAGCTATTCGAGTGAAAATACGAATATCATGCTTACCATCAGGAACAGGACTTTTATCAACAGTTCGACTTGCCAGCCACCGCCCTAAAGCTATGCCAATCTGTCCAGACTTGACACATTCCGTGAAAGGACGTTCTATCATTTTATAGGCAGTTATCTCTGGCAAAAGATTTACCTTGTCCGTCGGAATATATTTCATCAACTCACCACGATGGTCATAGATGAGCACATCCACATCTATCCTATCTGGATCCACGCTCTGCAAAAGTCCAAGCAGCGCACTTTCTGCTCCACCCAACTCCATGTAGTGCATCATTATGAGAATCCGTGGTTTCATCAAAGAGAAAATTTATACCCCAACAACATATTTGCTAAATGGAACAACCTTGCCAATTCCCCAAACTACTATAAAAGAGAACAATGCAGTCAAGAATGTAATCAAAGGAATTGCTAAAGCATGGTTGATCTGCATCGGCTCTATAATTGGCCACAAGACACTTCGCATCACCAATATATGGACAAGATATATCCCAAAACTATGCCTTGCAAATTGATATACAAGTTTCTTCATTCTTGAAGAGATTGGCACATGTTTTAATAACAAGAAATAACTACCCGCCAATAATACTGCTGGCAGCGCCATACGATCTTGCAAAACAGCATGGGAAATAACATCTGTGGGGTAAATCGCCATCACACAAGCAATAATAATCAATGGGGCACCCACCAATCGCCACGTCCTGCACTCCAAATTGACATACTTACGCAAATAATATCCCAATAATGCAAACCCCAGAAAACCATAAAAATAATAAAATACACCACCATTAAAAGCCACCATTGGGTGTACGCACTCTGATGGGATAAAGGGAAAAATCAAAGTACACCCCCATATAAGCAATACAATCTCTACTTCTTTTCTCTCCGTGTTTGCCAACCAAGTAGACACAATTGGTGTTAACAGATAAATACCGAATATCACATATATAAACCAATATGTGCTGACTTGTGGAGCAAAAGGGATTTTCCAGATTTTATTTAACATTTCACACCACGCCATCTTTCCTTCCAAACATGCCACGATTAAAGAAATGATAGTCCAAATCGCCATTGGCAATACGATTCTGCTTATTCTCTTCTTGATAAATGTGAAAAACTCTTGACGTTTATACAGAACCAATGCTCCTGATATCATGAAAAACAAAATGGAAGCTCCTCCAACTGCCACAAAATTATATACGGGAATGAACATGCGACCTCCTGTTGTACTGGGAATCGGAGCATGTGTCATCAGCACGCAAATACATGCAAATGAGCGAACTGCATCAATCCAATATTCTCGATCTTTCAATGAAGCCATAACCTGTCGTCAACCTTAACACTAACGAAAACCTTAACCTAAACTATTTTTTTTGAGTCGTGGATGACTCTGCTCGGAAAGTGAGATTTTTCTCACGGATGGCACGGATCACACGGATGTGCAGCTGACTGCTGCGTGTTCTGCCAGTCCTGAGCCTTGCAATGCTCCCATCTGTGGAATCTGCGGGTATCTGTGAGAGAATGAAAACATAGACAAAATTAATTAGCAACTCTTCGGATACTCCTTTCTATGTCATCTGTGTTAAAATTCACAAGAATACCGAGTCTTTTATCTGCTAGCCGACAATACGTCAATAGCTGCTTAAAATGTACATCCAGGAGTACCTTTACACTTTTCAATTCCACTATCACTTTGTCTTCCACCAAAATGTCCAACCTGAGGCTGGATATCAAACTTTTCCCCTTGTATATTATCGGTACTTCCTGTTGGCGTTCAACTCTCATTCCACGCATTTCTAATTCACTGACAAGTGCCTCCTCATACACAGACTCCAACAATCCTGGTCCGAGTTCGTTATACACATCAAATATTGCCCCACGTATCTGATACGTTACATCACTTAATATCATGTCCTTTTCCTTTCTTTGGGTTGTTTTTCTCACAGACGGCACGGATCACACGGATTTTGCAGCTGACTGCTGCGTGTTCTGCTTGTCCTGAGCCGCGCAAGGCTCCAATCTGTGGAATCTGTGGAGATCTGTGAGAGAATTATCAGGGGGTGTTAGATGATTGCTGTCCTGCTCACGGATGGCACGGATCACACGGATTTTGCAGTTGATTGCTGCGTGTTCTGCTGTCCTGAGCCGTGTAAGGCTCCAATCTGTGGAATCTGTGGAGATCTGTGAGAGAATTATCAGGGGGTGTTAGATGATTGCTGTCCTGCTCACGGATGGCACGGATCACACGGATTTTGCAGCTGACTGCTGCGTGTTCTGCTTGTCCTGAGCCGCGCAAGGCTCCAATCTGGAATCTGTGAATAGCTGTGAGAGATTTATTCCACAATTTTCCAATCATCTATCAGTTTGGTTTTGGTGGAGAAGTTGATGCCAATCTTGAACAGTTTACGATTATCCTGCTCAAAAGGTATTGCATAACCTTTTTCCTCTATCTGACTGAGAGCAATTTCGGCACTCTGATCTATTTTAAGTTCCAGAATGTAGATATATTGTGGAGTCTGGATCAAAATATCCATACGTCCATTGGTCGTGTGACGTTCCACCTCCACATAGAAGCCGAGCATGCGGAAAATCACATACATCGTGTTCTGAAAATAGATTTCCAGATTGCCCATCACCTGGTAGTCTCCATTAGCGAAGAAGTTTTCTAGGCGGTGCATGAAACCTTCTGCATCGCCATTCTCAATATCCTTAACAAAACGATTAGCGGAGTAAGTATTTTTATCTTGAACTCGGGGCGTATAAAAAGGCAGCAAATAACGGACGAAGCCCTGTTCCACCTCTCTGTTTGGGAAACCCAATATATAAGAATCGAAACGACTATCGTAGTCTTTCAAAGTCAAATATCCGCTTTGATATAGCAGTGGCAGCGGATTCTCATCCATGACATCAATGCTGTTGAGTGTGTCGCTCGTCACTTCCTCCTCAGTCATCGCATCCAACGAGTACCCGGCCTTTTTCAACTGATAGACGAGAAATGAAGGTGTACCCGTTTCAAACCAATAGTCACGAAACTGTCCACTGGCAAGAGTGTTCAACACACTAAACGGATTATAGACACCTGGTGTATTATGGTCGAAATGATAACCATCGTAGTCTTGCGCCAATTTTTCATAACAATTCTCCCTTGTCATGCCATTGGCATCTGCCAGTTCCTGCACACTGCCATCAAAACAATGATGCAACTCCTGTGCCGTGATGCCACAAATGGAACTATAGCGTCTGTCGAACGAAAGATCTATCAAATTGTTCAAGTCACTGAACACACTCACTTTGCCAAACTTCGTCACACCTGTCAAAAAAGCAAAGCGAATATATCGGTCACAAGATTTCAAGGCTCCATAGAAGGCTTTCAACATATTACGATAAGTTGTCTGCAACTCATCATTACCAATTGCCTGGAGCATCGGTTTGTCATATTCATCAACTAGAATGACCACCTGATTGCCTGTCTTTTCTGCCACTCTACGGATATTTCCCTCGAAACGAGTCCCCAATGTCCGTTCATTGGGATTTCTTCCATACACATCCTCTATATTTGCCAAAAACAAATTCAGCTTGTTTTCCAAAGCCTCCTTCGAATCATAGAGTTCCGTATTCAAGTCCAAATGCAGGATGGGGTATTGCTTCCATTCCCACTCCTGCTCCCACACAGCCAATCCCTCAAACAAATCCTTCTTTCCACTGAAAAAGCTTTCCAATGTGGATAGGAACAAGGACTTGCCAAAACGGCGGGGACGAGAAAGGAAATAATACTTCCCTTCGGACACTATTTTGTACATCAAAGCCGTCTTATCCACGTAGGCATAGCCATTACGTCTAATTTCACCAAAATCTTGAATTCCTATCGGATATTTCATCTTCTTCTATTTTTTTGTGGTTCTCACGGATGGCACGGATTACACGGATTCTTTAACCATAACGCTAACCCTAACCTTAACTATTTTTATCTGAGTCGAGCAAAACTCATATCCATTTTATCTGTTAGATCCGTGGTCAATGAATAATCAAAGTCACACATCATTCAGCAGCATCGTATAATACAAACACAACACTCTCCCCCCCGATCTCCATCTTCTCAAAATCCTTGAGTTAACTCATTTCATCAATCGAGTTAACTCATTCGATGATTTGAGTTAACTCACGTCTTTTATGCCCCCAATTGCATCATTAATGATTTTGGCCGATTTTATTAATGAAATATCTCATTTGAATTAATCTGTACCCTTTGGGGGATTACTTCAACAAATCTCTCACCGTGTACACACTTTCTATGTAGTCCGGCATCATCTCCGCATAATGAACCTTAATATCCGCCTCATGAGCCACCAACCAGTGAAAGCCTTTTATCAATTCATCTTCATGTGTCAACGACTGCACTGGTATTACGTAATTATCTTCCGTTCCAAAGATATCTTTCGCAATTCCCCGAGCCTTCACTGAGTAGCCCACCACCAAAGTCGGCACTTGTGTAGAATATGCCGCAATGCTGGCATGGGTACGAGCTACCACCATAAATCGGCAACGAGCAATATACCCCTTCAGCTCCATTGCATTATGATCCTCTATCATCACAACCCTGCCTGTATCCTTAAACATTTCATATAGTTGCGATAGAGGCTTTCGGTCATCATTATGACTCCACACCACATGAGGTATCAGTGCCACCTGCATGTCGGTTTCAGCGACAATATATCTCACCAGATTCACATAGTTCTGCAATGCCATACCTTGACTCTTCTCATACCCAATAATCATTGGACTCACATTGATACCCACAGTATTCCCCTCGAAAAAACCATTCGGTAAAGGCAATTCTTTTTTATCTAGAACAAATGCAGGATCTGGAAGCAAATATGTCTGATTCAAACTTTTTGCTTGCAATGCTTCGTACGTCAAGGATTCTCTTGCCCATATTTTTTCATAACCCCTCAAATCTTTTAGCATTTTTTCATCAATAAACTCTGGCTCCACTGATGCCCCCCACAATATTCGTTTCACCCCAGCTTTATCTATCATCCAATTTACAAGATATATGAACTCTGGTGTATCATAACAATAATTATCCCCACCAATAGAAAGGAAATAATCCGACTCCTTCGCCTTATCAATAATATTCTGAAATACCAATTCATCAAAAGCCTTCTGCTTCCCCAAGATTCTTGATTTAAATAATGCTTTGAAATAAGAAAAACCACACTGCACTATTGGCTTCTCTGCTACATCTATAGCACATACGTCACTTAATCCAGCCTTGATATCTTCCTCCACCTTATTCGAGAACAATGTTACATCTTCACCTATCAATTTGACAGAACTCCTTACTATCGCTTCACATCCGTGGTTACCAGAACCACCATGAGGATACATTACAAATTTCATCTAAAAACAACTGATATTCTATGTAAAATACACCACTTTATCCATTTAGAACAATGGAACACATGCTGATAGTTTTTCAATTCTTTAATCTCAGGAATAGAAAATATTTCTCTGTTACTCGTAGTTGTACTGAAAAGGCCATCATACACAATACCCCAAAGACGCTTGTACAAAAGTTCCTTCGAAGGCTGCAACCATAAATTATGACTTACATAAAAGGCACGCAACATTTGCCATTGCCCATAATCCTGCCGAAACGGATTAGGACGTGTCTTCGTGGACAATGTTTCATCCCCCCTTCTATAATAATAGCTAGAATCTTCAACCTGAGTAATAGTCTTCACATAATCCAAATAACGCAAATTAAATTGAAGATCTTCTCCATAATGACAATCTACGGGAAAACATATATTGTAAGATTCCAAAATGGTTCTTTTATAGAGTTTCACATAGGGTGCATACAGTAAATAATTTCTGTTCAATGCGACAAACTCTTGCACAGATTCAGGGCTAATTTTGAAAGTCTTATCACACAAAGGCTTAAATTCAACACATTCGCCATTTTTCATAAGATGCTTTACGCCGGATACGACCAGATCAGCAACAGGGGCTTCTATTAATTTGTCCAAATGATCCTTACCTAACCAATCATCACTATCAACAAAAACCACAAACTCACCCTTCGCCTCTTTTATCCCTCTGTTTCTCGCTCTTGAAACTCCTCCATTTTCCTGATGAATAACCCTAATACGCTCATCTCTCTTCACCCACTCATCACAAATAGCACCTGAGCCATCAGTACTCCCATCATCCACCAAAATACACTCCCACTCATGATAAGTCTGCTCAACAACCGAACTCACACATTCATCAAGATAACGAGTGACATTGTATACAGGAATAATAATTGAAATCATTGTACAAAACCACCGTTATGATTTTTTATTGCTTTTAACATCTCCTGCTTCTTTTCTGGCGTGATTCTGTTAATAGTATATGAATAATCATAGCAAGGTTTTTCCTTCATCTGATTGCTTCTTTTTGCCATATAATCCTCACAACGTCCAATTACATGGGCTGGATTCCCTACTGCAACAGAATTAGATGGAATACTCCTACTAACAACACTTCCAGCACCAATTACAACGTTGTCTCCGATTTCCACTCCTGGAAGGATAATCGTTCCTGCTCCCACAAAGACATCGTTTCCAATCTTCACTCTCCCCAACGCTGTATAACCAAGTGAGCGTTTCGTTGATGCATCATGAGCCAGAATATGCACCCTTGGAGCCAACGTCACTCTATCACCTATCTCAATCAACCAACAGTGACCAGGATCAATGATGCATTCTCCCATCACAGCACAATTCTCACCTATCTTCAATCCGTTCGTTACAGCTATTTCCAACTGGCTGCGATCGTCAATATGCAAAATCCGATGACGGATAAAAGTGCGGACGAACAAGTATATATTTTCTAACATATGAAACTACAAAATATCTTCCACTGCTTTCAATAGAACGTCTTTATGAAAAGCCACACATCTTTGACGTATCCTATTCGAATATTTTTCACGCCATTCAGGATAAACCAACACTTGCTTCATAGCATGATACATCCCTTCCTCTGAATTCTCCGCCATCAAACCATACTCACTATTTTCCCCTAAAAGTTCAGGAGTACTTATACATTGAGTAGAAACAATAGGTGTACCGATAATGCCAGCCTCGGTCAGCACGGTGCTAAACCCTTCGGCATGGGAACTGCTAACGAACCAATCCGCAGCTTTCATATATGGATACGGATTGTCTTGGTTCCCAAGCATTTTCACTTCTTGTTCAAGGGCAAACTTCTGTATCTTATGTTGCAAAGCCTCATGCTCACTTCCTTCGCCAATCAGCCACAGGCGGAAGTCATGCCCTTCCTGTTTCAATTGAGCACAAGCATTAATGAGACGGTCATAACCTTTCACTGGAACAAGTCGTCCTACTGCGACAAATGTCAAAGGTTTCTCTCGCTCCACTATGAAAGCGTCTGCCTTAGCTCGAATTTCGTTGTCATCCAATATGTTATAGCATGTCCTTAAAGAAAAGTTTCCTCCTAGTCTTTCTCGAAAATTGCGACAGACTCCATCAGACACCCCCACAATCTCATCATACTTACGATATTCTTGTAGAAAGGTCTCTTTCTGTTGAGGAGTCAAATGAGCGAAACCATCACCATAATGCAACCATGCCAATTTGCGTGAATGCCGATTGGAAGAATGTGCCAAGAAAGTAGTAGGCAGACCTTCATACCAGGCAATTTCAACTTCATAAGCATCTCCGACGAGCAACTGATGCAAAAGTTTTTTGCTACCACGATTGAACACCAAATTAAAAAATCGATATTTAATGAGATTACTGTTATCTATCAGATACTTGTATTTCACATGAGGTGCCCATGCATCCTTAAAGACACACGGATAGTCTGGATATACCCCATTTTTGAAAACGGCGATGACCGTAATGTCATATTTGTTGGGGTCTAGAGAGTTCACTAGATTGATAAGAACACGTTCCGCTCCTCCAACCATCATGGACTCGACCATAAACATCACACGCTTCTTCATTTTTCTTATCACAAAGCCATAACCATCAATGACACGACGCGTTCCTTCCACAGGGCACAATACCCCACGCACGCAACATTACGCCCGAGGGGTGGGATTCTATTAGAAACGGTTTTCATCACGCCATCAAAATTTGCTCTATTGGTCCCATCAAATGCTCTATCGAAAACTCTTGTCCACGCTCCACTGCCTTTTGACGATAATACTCCAACAAAGCCTCATCAGACAACAATTGCTTCAGTCCAACATACAATGCCTCATCATCATTTTCAGTAATGACACCACATTCACCATTTTTCAACAACTCTGCCATGCCAGAACAGTCTGTAGTAATAACTGGCAGGCCAAGAATAAGTGCTTCAGTGACAGCGGTGCTGTAGCCTTCGCTACGAGAGGAAGAGACAAACAGATCGGCTTGTACAATATACTTATATGGATTGGAACGGAAACCCAACAATTTCACATATTCATCCAGTTGATGCTCGTGGATGTATTGTTTCAAAGAGGCTTCTTGTGAACCAACGCCAAGAATCCACAATTCAAGAGGGACACCATCCTTGACCAACCTATTGATTATACGTACCAAACGATCATAGCCTTTCTGATGTTCCAAACGGCCGACCGTAACAAGGCGCATCATCTTCTTCTCCACGTCATTTCTTTCTGCTGCCATATTTAGTATAATTTGAGCATCTATTGGATTATATATAGTTGATACAGGCACCGTCACACCCGAAAGTGTTTGCATAAGACCTTGAACTGCCGTATCGGAAACACAAAAGATTCGGTCATATCGGTTATAGACCGCTTCTTCGTCTTCTATTGTCGGAAATATAGATGTTGTCCAATGATCTTTACCCATATTGCAGTGAACCCAAGCATATTTCTTCGCCAGTCTATTTGTTGAATGACTCAGCAATTTTGTCGTGAATCCCTCCACAAATGCTACTTCCACATGATTACCCTGCGGAACGAACAAGCGATAAACCAACGACAAAGGCAACCACTTGTAAATCAGATGATGCTTTAGTACATAAAGCCATTTCTTCCACACATTCCCTTCTTTTGAATCATTTAGAATCGCATGGTAATCAACCTGTTTCTTGATGGCATCCTCATACTCTCCACCACCGCTAATAGCACAAACCGTCACGTCAAATCGTTCCTTATCAATATGCTGCACCAGAGTGGTCTGCACCTTCTCTGCCCCTCCCCCTGCCAACGACTCTATCAGAAACAAAACTTTACGCTTGTTCATCACCATCAAAAGTGTCTATTTTTTTCGACAGCCTCAGAGCAAGACCCTGCACAAAGGGCATGACCGAGAAAATCTGTGAATAATAACCGATGCCATAGGTATCTCCTTGACAATAATCCACTGCGCCATTACGCCGTGTGGCTTTCATAAGTGCCTTTTCTGTTTTTCGTGCAGCATCCAGGAAGGTTGTATCTTTCGACTGTTCATACGCACAAAAGAAGAGTAAGCCGATTAACACCGTAGCAGATGACTCCATCCTCGATTGCGGATTGAAAACAAAACATCCAAAGCCACCACCAGGTTTCTGATGAGGTAACAATGCTTTCGCCAAGTTCATGATACGTACATCTTGCCCCTCCATATCAACTGTTTCAATTAATGCCAAGATATACCAGCCAATTCCGCGCCCCCAATCAAAAACACCCATCGGAAGATTTTTTTCCACATTGTATGCATGTGCAGGAAAGACGCCATTCAAAAGTGCCTTGTCATATTCTTCCACTTGTCGTTCTGCCAAATCATCCCAACCACAGGCATGCAAGAATGGAAGCACCATACCTAACGTGTCTACAAAACGGATATTTTTCACCCAAGGTCTATAATGAATCGTACCTTGCTCCCTTACATTCTGATAACACGAAAGAATCTTCTCTTCTATTTGAGGATTCAGACATTCATTTTTCTTCAGAGCATACGCCAAAAGCAAGTCCTCTGGCATGATGTCCTTTGTATTCAGAACATCAGGATGGAATCGTACATATCCCGCAACATCCTCTTTCCCAAGCCCCAGCAAAAGACCAGCATATTGCCATGTCTGAATGGTTGAGTTGCGGTATTTTCCCCTAATGATGTCCCATAACACTAAACGGGTTTGCGCTGTTTGCCGCACTGTCGGAGCATGTCTCAACCATTCCTTTGCCTTTCGTTCTATCGCTTGCTGCCAGATTTTCCTATCTTGCCATCGTCCGATATGGATACGAAGGAACCATTCGTGAAGCTTGACGAATACATCCACCATTATAAAAAGCAAACAAACGGTGACAATAATAATCAACACTAAGGTTAGTGCCATCATCTAAAAATAGCGTTTAAGAACGGGCATGATACAGAATTTCATGCACAAATACACCATATACTCCTTCCAACTACCATATACGTTTTTAAATCCGATGATACTCATCGCATCTTGTATCATGGGCAAATGAAGCACTTCACGAATATATTTTGCATTAGGTTCACCTTTCGCCTTACGATTCTCCATCAACATCCTACAATAGTTTTTCACAGTTCTTTCTGCGAGATCAAAACTAAACGGAGTCAGTTTGTCCCAATGATTATCCAAAATAATTCTCTTTTTTGTGTCATACACGATTGACAATGATTCTTCCATGTATGGATTATATCGTTTATCATGCATGATACTAAACTGATTGTTCGTCCTATAATAATACAAAGCATCACTTGTCAAATAGATTTTTTGTGCATGAGCAAAAAGTTCCATCACAAAAATCATGTCTTCTGCAAATCTTACTTGAGGATTAAAAGCAATTTGATGCCGCTGCAAAAACTTACGTTGAACCATATACCTCCACACAAAACACATATCATCCGATGACTGAGGTTGTTTTGTGGATTGCAACAATTGCCGTGGGGTAAGAATTTCGCCTGTTCGCATAGAATAAGATGAAGTCTTTCCATTTGGAACAGTCTTATATGAAAAACCCAAGACATCGACCTGCGTCGTTTCCATCAAATATAGAAGTCGTGAGCATGCATTATTATCAATATAATCATCTGAATCAACAAAAAGAATATATTCGCCCACTGCTTTGGCAAAGCCAACTATACGAGTAGCAGCAAGTCCCTTATTCTCTTGTGTTATTACCTTAAAACGAGCATCGTCTTTCGTATATGCTTGCAAAATCTTTTCAGATCCATCTGTACTTCCATCATTCACACAGATACATTCCCAATCAGTAAACGATTGGGCTACGATACTATTCAGACAAACTTCCAAATATCGTTCTACATTGTAAACAGGAAGAATGATAGAAATTTTTGGCATTAATCAATTACTTTTACTATTTGAGATTGGTATTCTTTATCAATGGTATCCTCAGTACCATAAAATCCTCCTGCTTCATGAACATATTTGTTAGGGATTGGCACTTTTGTCAATACTCCCATCTTATACCACTCATATTCTGTGTCAACATTTCCTATATCAATCGCTTGATAGCCTTTCTGTGCTAAATCGTAAGCAAGCACCGTAGCTGTTGGTCCCAATGCTAATATCACTTGCCATTCATTCGCAGGATATTGTAACACTGTCCTCATAATATCATCATATCTAGAGAAAGCACTCACCTGAGGACCTAATATTCTTTTAATTTGCTTACAATCTGCAAACAAATCATTCCCTACACCCAAACAACTTTTTTGGCCTTCCACCAACAAAACATTCTTGCCGCGCCAAATCTGCTTCAACATGTCAAAATACTCCCCTGCATGACTTTTATCCCTATACATCAGATAGCACCTTGATATAAACGCATTGTAATATTGCCTATCTTTCAACAAATATTGATACCAAATTTTTCTATAATAAGAAAGATGCCACCTCAGAAACCGTTGATGATGTTCATCATACTGTTTCAAATCATCAAAAGCATCAATCAATCCAACAATATGCTTGGGAATAGGCCTATTCAACACTTCTTTCAACTTGTCACACAATTTTGGGGAGTTGGTCTGATAACTGATATTATCTTGATGCATCACCTTCATCTCCGCATCACCAAACCGACTTATAGAACAGCCTGTGTCCAGAATATATTGTATTGTTTCACGAATAGATGCCACCTTTGGCGCCTGATGAGTTTTCCTGTAACAAAAATCATACAATAGTTGTAGTTTGTCCCGCAACTCTATATATCTATCAAAAGACCAATTCCAAATGCCTACAAAAAAACTCTTCATATAAATATCCGTTTTAGAGTTAATACAATATCGATCCGTTTTCAAGCCATCCAATTTTCTCGTAAAAATGGCTATGCCCTTTCTATTTACGGTTTATTCGTGCGAAAACAGGAATTTTCTCAAATATTCCATATTTATTGAAAACTGCCTTAATTTGTACATCATTTAAGACTTCTCCATTACTATTCACATTTCTCAACGCAATGGCTTGAACATCTGGATTACCAACACATCTAAACAAACCTGGACGTGGATTTGCATACCGCACCTTTGTACCTTTCTTCAACGACATGGCATTGAACCAAACATCATCCGCATATTTACAAATGTCTAAAAAGACACTTTCATTTAGAACTTCCTCGTCCAATGATTTTGGAGGGTATAAAACACCACCAAAACCCTCATAAAAGAGGAGAGGGGAGTCCTGTACCGGCCCTGTTTCAGTAGGCCAGTCAAGCAATGATGTGTAATTTTTATTCAAATCTTCAGGAATCGTATGCACCCAATGTGCACAAATACAGTCATTTGCTTTATTATATGCATTCACTAAGTGCTCCAATGTATCTATCGGATAAAGAATATCATCATCTATCGTAACTATTGCACTTTCGGGAAATTCTTTAAGTGCAGGAACTAATTTTGTGTACGAACGTATATCTTTACAAAATCTAATCTCCAGTCCTCTTTTCATTTGATTCTGCAATGTAATCGGAAGTGGATTGTTTTTATATTCATCTGATAACCATAAAATAATCCTATTCGGAAGCATCGTCCCTTGCATGATTGATTCTATAGATAAATAGACATCGTTAATACGAAAGCTATGTGTTGTCAACGATACTATCACCTCTCTCTCTGCTATCTTCGAATCAGTCGTTCCCCTTTTTGTGAAATTAATCGCACAATGATTCAATTCATCCACTTTATACTTATAGTACAATCTGTTCACCACATCATTGGAAGAGGATTCAACAATAACCTTTGTAGATTCTACGACTCCCTTTTGTATACGGAGAAAATCTTTTATCTTTTTTAGCATTACCTTCTATTTTTTCTGTTCATTTATGATTCTAACCCTAAAAAACCTTCCCAACGAGCAGTCAACGGATGTCCAAAAGGCTCTGTACTTCCATCTACATGGATGTTTGCGCATCGTTTGGCCCACAACGTACGAGTAACACTGTTTTGGTTATGTTGATTTACCTCAAATTCCAAAACATAATCACCCTTACTAATATATCGTGGCAAACGTATCTTGCGATGAAGAGAGAATTTTCCCATGGGAACATCTTCTGTTATGCCCTTGTATGCCCCTTCCGAATAAGTGGCCATAGGGACATCACTCTGATTAAAGAACTTAAGTTGAACATTCGCCTTAAAAGGCTCAGTTGTCGTTCCTTCAAAAAGCAACTCTAAAAACTCTTGATTGCTGGTAATAGTACTCTCCGTGTATGGAGTACCATTGATTTCTATCTTATTCACGATGATATAGGATGCTAATTCGTCTATATGGTCAGTTATCAGACCCTGTTCTACTTGAAAATTATTGCTCAAATAATAACCAACAGCGTCCTCTGTATCACCATCATACACCAACATACCATTCTGCAGCACAACACCCCTTGTGCACAGATTCTTCACAGCTGCCATATTATGGCTCACAAACAAAACGGTCCTTCCTTCTCCTTTCGCAACATCATTCATCTTTCCAATCGCCTTCTTTTGAAATTCGGCATCACCAACAGTCAAGACCTCATCTACCACGAGAATCTCTGGTTCCAAAAATGCCGCTACAGCGAAACCGAGACGAACGGTCATACCAGAGGAATAGCGTTTCACTGGAGTGTCCAAATAACGTTCCACACCAGCGAAATCCACAATCTCATCCAATTTTCGAGTAATTTCTTTCTTGGTCATTCCCATAATGGAGCCATTCATATAGATATTCTCACGCCCTGTCATCTCTGGATGGAAACCTGTACCCACTTCAAGAAGAGAAGCAATACGACCTTTGTAACGGATGGAACCTGTGGTTGGAGATGTAATACGAGACAATAATTTTAGCAATGTCGATTTGCCAGCTCCATTCTTACCTATAATTCCAACAACATCACCTTGCTCCACTTTAAAGGAAATATCACGGAGTGCCCATACATATTCAGAGCTTCCTTTCTTACTTCTATCGTTAGTCTCACCAATCCTCAGATATGGGTCTTCCTTACGAAGTATATTGATAGTCCACCATCGATTCAGGTCGTGAGAAAGAGTTCCTGTACCCACACGACCCAAACGGTACATCTTACCGACATTATTGAATTCAATTGCAGTCATATTTTAACTTTAAAGTTCGTTAGACAGTATCCATAAAGTCGCGTTCTGTTCGAGAGAAAATGATGACGGAAAGGAAAAGGGTTATGCACATGAAGATGGTGCTGTAAAGAAGTCCCCCCCAGTCGAGAGTACCACACCCCAAACAACTGTATTTGAAGGCTTCAAAGATGGGGGTGAGAGGGTTGAGAGCGATGATGTCGCGGTATTTCTCTGGAGCAGCTGACAATGGATAGATGACAGGAGTTGCATACATGAAAAGTTGAATACCAAACTGTATCAAAAATTTCATATCGCGATATTTGGTAGTCATGGAAGAGATGATAAGTCCCCATGACATGCCATGCATGGCAATCAAGAAGATTAAGACTGGGAAAAGAAGAATGGATACATTGATTTGAAGGGTTCCTGCGGGAAGGGTTATCACATAATATATATATATGATGATAAACATGCCCAACTGAATCAACATCTTGAGCAAATTACTGGTCACGCCAGATAGAGGAACTACGAGACGTGGGAAATATACTTTTCCAAACACATTAGCATTGGTGCCAAAGACATCACTACTGACTGTAAAACACTGTGAAAAGTATCCCCACAACACAATACCAGCCATGTAGAAGAGAGGTTGCGGAGCACCATCGGTGGAAATTCCTGCCAAACCACCAAACACAAACATATACATGATGGTTGTGAAAAGGGGCTGGATGACATACCACAATGGACCCAAAATAGTTTGTTTGTATTGTGTAACAATGTCGCGACGAATATACATGTAGTATAAGTCACGGTATCGCCACAAACCTTTTAAATCAAGATCCAACCATTTCCTATGTGGCTGTATTTCTGTGACCTGCATGGTTTTAGTTGAGAGTTAAGGGTTGAGAGTTAAGGAGATACTTCAACTCATGACGCTTGGAACAGATTCTCGTAAGGGACCAAGAGAGCTTCGATGTCGAGGTCCCAACCACGCGCCTCACCTTTCTGCCTGTATTGTTCCAGAAGATTTGGATCATCAAGCAAACTCTTGATACCTTTATATAAAGCTTCTTCCGTGTTCGGAGTCATCAAGCCACATTCTCCATTTTTAAGTATCTCTTTCAACTCAGGAGTTTCAGTGGCGACCACAGGTAAGCCCAAAATCAAAGCCTTCGCCACGCTTGAATGATAAGCAGAACAAACAAAAAGTTGACCTTGAATCATAAACCGGTAAGGATTGGGGTGAGCGCCAAAGAATTTCACACGAGTTTGCAAATTATTTTCTTGGACATAACGTTCCAACACAACACGCTCCACTCCATCGCCAAATATCCAAAGCCCGAGGTCATAACCCTCTTTGGCAAGTCGATTAATAATACGGAGCAGACGACCATACTGATACTGAGGTTCCAAACGTCCTTGTGAAATCAGGCGAATCTTCACAGGATTTTCGTCTGGATTGCTGGCATTCAATGACTTCAGGCGCACAGATAGAGAATCTATCGGATCATAAACGGTTTCTATTGGAACTTTCACATCTGGGAACTGTTTCTTGAAAGCCGCTGAAATCAAGTCCGTGACACCAAGTACTTTATCATATCTATTATAGGCTTCTGTCTCCTCTTTTATACTACCAAAGAAGTCACTTGTCCAGTGATTTTTTGACAAATCTGAGTGCACCCATGCATATCGTCGAGTTTTACCTTTAGAAGCACGACTTAAAAGTTTCGTCACAAAACCTTCTGAATAGGCTATTTCCACATCGTTACCTTGAGGAACATAAAATTTATAAACCATTGATAAGGGTAGGTTACGATAGACCATTGAACGTTTGAAACCTTCTGGGTCAGTCAAGATAGCCTTATAATTCACATTCTCCTTGATAATGGCTTCATACTGTCCGCCGCCATTAATAGCACATACGGTAACATCATACTTTGTTTTGTCAATGTACTGTACCAATACAGATAGGGCTTTCCCTGCATCGCTCGAATCAAGGGTCTCAACAAGGAAAAGGATTTTACGCTTTGAATCACTCATAGTACTATTTTGTTTTTATGTTATTCGAATTAATTTACTATCTTTTAATCATCATCCTTGGTATATCCACCATAAGCTGAACCTCCATAATATCCATAACGGGCACCATATTTATGGCTTCCGTAATACGAGAACGAATCGGTGGTACCATTCAAAATGATAGACATTTTGGGTAAACGTTTGTCATCATAATACTTCTGGATATCAGGAAGAAGGCTACGGTCAAGCATTTCCGCACGGATGACAAATAATGTTGCATCGGCACATCTACCAACAATCGTGGCATCAGCAACAATCTCAACAGGAGGGCAGTCCAAAATGATATAAGAATATTGATTGCGTAATTCATCCAACAATTTCGCCAGACGGTCATCGAACAACAATTCCGTCGGGTTAGGTGGGATAGTTCCCACTGGCACGACATCCAAATAGTCGTGTGTGGCATTACGAACCACAATATCCTCAAAACTGTCGGTCACACCTGACAAATAATCTGCAATACCAATCTTGGGTTTATCAACCATCATAGAAAGCGAAGCTTTACGAAGGTCGAGGTCAATAGCCACGACTCGCTGCTTCTTGATGGCAAAAGAGGTAATCAAATTGGTGACAACGAATGTCTTACCAGAATTTGGGTTAAAGGATGTCAACATTATCACTTTACCACGATTCCCCTTGGCTGTCATAAACTCAATGTTCGTTCGAATTACACGGAAGGCTTCATTAATCACATTACGAGAATGATCTTTTACCAAAATATGCAGCGTCTTGTCTTCTTCCTCTTTTGCGATTCTCAGTAAAATCTTAATATTGTTCCATAACTTCTTCCAAGGTCCAAAAATTTTTTCTTTCAAAGTACGATGATGGCGATGAATTGGAATCTCGCCAATAAATGGAATTGACAACTCGTTCAAATCTTTGCGCCCACGCACCTTATTATTGATGGCTTCCAATAAGAAGATGATTAAAGCAGGAAGTGCTATACCCACAATAGCGCCAATCATCCACACCATAGGAGGAACAGGAAATGTGGGAACATTCGAACCTGAAGCAGGAGTAATAACTCGGTTATTATAAGCTGTAAATGCCTGTGATAGTTCATTCTCTTCACGTTTCTGCAGAAGATACAAATAAAGGTTTTCTTTCACCTTCTGCTGACGTTCCTGATTCAACAAATACTTTGATTGTGAAGGAGAGGACGCTATTTTACTATTGGCTTGTCCACGGATGGATTGCGCAGAACGAAGTTCAACATTCAAAGAGGCAATATGATTATCAACTGAAGCTATCAACGCATTGCGAAGCTCTGCCAGTTGCAAATCCTTCTCTTGGATAATTGGATTTTGTAAAGAGCTGGCACTCAACAAATTGTTACGGGAAAGCAACAAAGCATTATATTCTGCAATTTGTCCACTGATATTAGGACTATTCACACCTTGATTGGCTGGAATTAACGTGTACTTATTCGCATCATTCGTTAAATAATTCCGCACATACCGTGCCATGTGCAACTGATTACTGATTTCTGTTGATTGTGCGGTAGCTGAGGTGGCTTGCGATATATATATTCCCGCGACATCACTTTCACCAGCAGGAATCAGATTTGCAGATTTAAACTCAGAAATATCATTTTCCACATTACCTAATTCCTTCTCAATTACTTCCAAACGCTCGCCTATAAATTCTGAAGTCGATACAGATCGGCGATTACAATCCTTTACCCAATTTTCATTATAAACAGCGATTATAGTAGAAAGCACATCTTCAGCTCTTTGGGGGCTTTCATCATTATAAGAAAGCTTGATAATCGTTGACAGATCACTGACCGCACTTACATCTAAACCTGCTGTTACCTTATTTACTGCTATATGAAGGGGCGTACGTTCCACTCGAAGGGTAATCTCTTGAGGCGAATAATTGATTGATTTATTCACTTCAATCTGTCCAATTGGCGTTCTCACGGTACGACCCACTTTTCCCGTAATAGATCCTGTCACCTTCCGTCCGCCACGAACAAAATCACTCATCACATATGTTCCATCATTCTTCATGTCAAACATGAATTCTGCAGATTCTGAATCATTCAAATCCAACGGAATAATCTGCACACTTAAATTTGTACCATAGATGATTTCTTCATGAAAACGTCCTTGTGCATAACAATTCACTTCCAAATGAAGGTTACGTACAGTAGATTCAGCTAAACTTGATGAACGGAGTGTGAACAACTCATTTTGCACATCTACACTACCGCCAAACATATTGATGGCTGACCCACCACTAGCACTGGAACCTGACTGTAAATCATTCTTAATTAAAATAGATGCGGAACGAGTGTAAATTGGAGGCGTTACTTGCAAATAAAAATAGGAACCTGCAAGTCCCAATGCCAAACAAAGGACGAACCAATACCACTTAGATGTAAAAATCATCAACATCTCAAGCACTTTCGCATAGGCCGAACCACCTTTGGCTGCAGGTGATGCAGCATTCACCATAGGATAGCCACCATTTACTGGCTGATTATTATTTAGAGGTAACATATTATATTGATAATTGATAATTAAAGGGTTGAGAGTTTAAAGACAGGAGAGATTATTTGAACCATGCCATTGCACCTACAATAAAGGTCGCCATACTAATCCAGAATGACGGCTGAACCGTAGAGTTACCCATAACCGTTGCATTACGCTTCTCCTTCTTATTCATTTCCACATAAATCACATCATTCTGTTGCAAATAATAAACAGGTGATGCATACAAATCCTCTGCAGAACAAAGGTTCACTTCATACACAGTTTTCTTGCCATAGTTCTCACGGATCACCTTCACATTGGTACGCAGACCGTTAATATTCAAATCTCCCTGAGAACCAATCGCATCAAGAATGGTGAATTTATCTCTATCTATTTGAACACGACCAGTACCTGCCGAACCCAAGATAATCACATATAAATTCGAATAATCAACTGTCACGATAGGGTCACGGATTAAACCCTTCTCCATAATTTGATCACGAATGGCTTCTTGAAGTTCTTGACGATTCAAACCAGCCACATGAATCTTACCCAACATTGGGAAACGAATGCATCCTTCAGAATCTATCGTATAACGAGATCCGCCATCTCCGCCTGCACCTAAACTAAACTGCTCGGCAAGTTCTTTTTTATCGGAACTCACCAAAATCCTGATTTCATCATCCGCCCTGAATTTAATTTCGACAGGGTTCTGTACCACAATAGATTTTCCTGGATTAAAGTCTTGGAAATAAGCAATGTCTTTAGGCACAGAACATGAGCTCAACATTGCAACAACCACAATTATGGCGACTCCAAGAAACAAATACGCTTTTTTCATATTTAATATTTTTTAACTTATCAAATGTTTATATTTTCCAAAAGAACTACAATTAGGAGTCTTTAAATCACTTTGGCTAAAAACCGCACCTTTACTTCACCCCATTTCTTTTAACAGGATGTCTTTCAAAGCGTTAGAGTCAGATTTGTGATTTATTAGCATTGCTAAAGTCACAGATTTAGATCGCTTTTACACAAACTAAGGTCAAAATTACGAATAATTTTTTTAACGGAAAAGAATTTTAACAAAAAAATCACGTAGGATTTAATTTCCATCAGGCTTTACAATATCAATAAATGGGGCATCGTTCCAATGGAATGTTTTCCAATCATCGGGGATTGATGGAGAGAATGAAGTAAAATCTGGTCGAATATGCTTAACAATTGGCAGATTCAAAGACTTCAATCCTTCCACCATCATTTTAGAAATCTCATATGCTCCATACGGATTGAAATGAGTGTTGTCCTCAAAAGCAGTTTGCTGTCCAGGATAGGTTCTTGCTGGATAATGCACCAAAGCGCGTTTACTCTCTTCCATACCTAATGTTTCAAAGAATATTCGGGTCATCTCATGAAGTTCTATCAATGGAACATCCAAATCCTTTGCCACCCATCGCATAGCCTCTGGATAATTGGCATGTGTCTCTTGTATCTTGCCATTCTTATCAAAAGATCGGCGTTGTGTCGGGGTAACAAACACGGGATTTACTCCCTTTGCTCGAGCCTCATCCACAAATTGCTTCAGCGCGTAAACATAATTATAAAATGCGCCGCTACCTGGTCGTTTTTCTTTCTGATCATTATGTCCAAACTCCACCAATATATAATCACCCTCTTTCATCAAAGAAACAATTTTCTTTAAACGTCCTGCGGCAATGAAAGATGTTGCCGTTTCACCACTCTCAGCATAGTTTGCAACCGCTACTTCATCCGTAAACCAACGAGTAATCATCTGTCCCCACGATGCCCAAGGCTCGTAGTCCTGGTCAACTACTGTCGAATTACCACAAAGCCACAATGTAGGAACATCATTTGCTGGTTCAATCTTAATGGAAGACACAGTTGGTGCATCGCCATTTACTTCTATCGTCAACTTATCATCCCAGTTCATTTTACTTTCCTCACGTTTTTTGATATGCACGCGGTCAGTCTTACCATCAGGCAACATGATAATTGTGTTACGTTTATTCACAATGAATGAGCATGTTTTGAATTCGCCCTTTTTCGTCTCCACATTCTGCACAAAAAGACGACGAGATTCTGCCCGGACAGTCGTATTACCTTTCGTTTTTTTTGAGCCCAGCGTCACTGTTACCTTATAGTTCCCATCAGGCACAGCCACCGAGAAATAAAAGATACCCTCAGAAAGGTGGTATGTAGCATTCTGGGACTTGCGTGCTTCTGCTATCACTTCCTGAAAGTCATAGCCATACCCCTTCTCCATCGTAAAAACATCGGTAGATTTCACTTGGATGGCATCCTTATCACGCCCATCAAAGGAATAAATCTGAGCATTAAGCTGCTGCGACAACAGCACAACAAACAAAAGAAGAATGGACAAGAAATTTTTCATTCTTACTGATTAGAATTAGTTGGACTCACTAATTCGGGTTTCAATTCATCCGGTGAATCCGTTGTGTACATATTGATTTCTCCAGCGACTTTCGTGAAAAGGTCTGAAATCCGTTCCATATCAATCGTCCATTGAGGTGTGAATTTCTCCGACTGCATATAGGCAAGTATAGATTCACGCATTTGTCGAGCCACAATACGTTTATCAAGATTATTAGTAATATCCATCGTCGTCATCACTAATTTTCCCTTACCAACATTCGCTTCAAAAAGCATGCCAATCTTGCGAGAGACGAACCATGTGTCAATGCTCTGCACCAAAGGTTGAAAAGTCTTCGGGAAGTCAGAGAATTGCATAACTTTAGCATTGTTTACCAATTCCCACCACTGCATGTCAGAATGGTAGTCGGTGGGGAAAAGGTCGAAGATGGGGTGGGTATTCTCCACAAAGATTCCTGTCGTATGAGGTGGACGCATCTTGAACCATGATGTGTTCCAGAACACAGGAGTAAATTGCTGCACCACTTCCTTGCCGTAAGTCACTTTCCCCGCGGCGCATATCAGTACATTACCGCCCTTCTTCAGGGTCTTCATAGCCTTTTCGTCCAACGAATCAGTCACATAAATCCCCTTAGGTATCCAGTCTTTCTCATATTTCACCACATCAGATTTTTGTGTTGGATAAACCCAAAACTCCCAACGATTGACAGCATCCTTCCATCCCGAATTACGATTATCTGATTCTGGCACATACTCCTTGGTGTTAGGGATTGAAACACACAGTCGCATCTTTGTTGCCTCCCTGATATCTGAAAGTGGTACGGAAATTTTTCCAAGATTAATATTACCACCTATAAAGAGGTCACGCTTGGGCAATGTTCCCTCTGCATAGACTTCCTCCTCACACGGGCCTTCTGACGAAATATCACCCTGTTTGAAGATGACCCAATATGGTGTAACTCCTTTCAGTTCCATATCTGAGAACTGACTCAGTTCCACTTCCACCTCTAAGGTTTCATCCGTTTGATAGGTGAACTTAGGGAACTTCGCTAATGGTACGATAGGAGCACAGAATTCGCTAAATCTATCCTCGGTACAATATCCTTTCTTGTCAAAAAACACATCCGTCACCCCCACTAATGCGGTACCTTGCCCCGAATAATCATTCAACGAAAGCAACTGAAAACCTGCATACTTCGGTGTTCTTAAAGTGCGTTCAATTTCAGCCTTATAACAGAGTGTCTGCAATTTGCCCGATGCCATCAAGAAGTCATGAGCCCGCGACTCCATACCATTATCTCTCAGCAAATCACGGAAAATTTCAAAGTTCTTTGCTTTGTTCACACCTGTGTATTTGCCGATTTCATCAAAATTCGGGAATGCACACCATTGTCCTGTTTCATGACTAACAAATGGTATCGTGATAGGGGTATTCGGTGCATCTTTTCCATTATACATGGTAATGTTCCTCTCAAAAGTTGCCACTGATTCAGGGGCGCTTCTTGTCCATTCGTTCAAACCACGAGCACCTGCTTTCACCGCATATTCAGTACCAGGCTGCCATGCCCAACCACCTCCGACACTGAATCCACAATACAGATGCCTTGAGTCGTATGCCATCATCTGTGCTACATGCTCCGTTGTCCACGGTACCCAGTTGCCCGCTGGCTCATTACCAAATGCATAGAACATGAACGATGGATGATTACCATACTCGTTGACAATGGCAACACTTTCATCCATCAAATACTTGTCAATCGGCTCTCCCCTACCCAATCTCACACCATGATTAGGCCAAGAAGGTCCTTCTGGCTGAAGGTAGAAACCCGTCATATCAGCCGCCAAGAAAGCAGCGTCAGGAGGACAATAGCTATGGAAACGCATATGATTGAGTCCATAAGATTTGCAAGTCTTAAAGAGTTTCAACCATGAATTCACATCCGTCGGGGGATAACCCGTATTCGGGAAATCACAATTCTCCACCGTCCCACGCAAAAGAATTTCATGACCATTCAGATAAAACATCTTATCCTTCACCTCCAACTTCCTCATACCAAACACCGTTTCTCGACGGCACACAACACCATCCTTCGCTTTCACCTCCACTTCAAGCCGATAGAGTTGCGGATGGAACTCATCCCATAACAGCATCCCGTTACCCATCTGCAAAGTGATGTCACAAGGCACCACCTTTGAATCATCCAGCACCATTTCCACAGGCTTACTCTCCACCACATGCTGCTTGTCCGTATTGAAAGCTGTTGCTTTTAAAGTTACTGTCACCTGCCGCTGTGGTTTGCAGTCAAGCATTTCCAAATGCACATGTGCTGTCTTCGAATCGATATCGGGATACACCTTTACCACATCAATGGAATTAAATGGACGTAATTCCATTTTGCCAACAATTCCATTCCAATCACCTTGTGTCTGGTCTGTCACAGAATGTGAATCCTGTCCCACTTTCACCATTTCCGGATCATTGTCCACGCAAATAGCAATGGTGTTTTCCCCAGGTTTCAACAATCCATACAAATAAAACACATGAGGAACAGAGAGAGACTTCTGTATGCCATCCACCTTCTCACCATTCACCCACACTTCCGTCGTGATATGGGGACGTTCCAAATACAAAGTATACATCGGCACAGTCTCATCTTCTGGCAGTATCACAGTCTTCTTATACCATGCTTTCCCTACATAATGTTTGTCAGGCGTCAAGAAAAACTGCAATTTCATGTCCTTGCCTGGGTTGCGATACTTCGCCATATAAGGATTATAAAAATAGCTGGAGTCGTAGAGTGATCCTACCCATTTCGTATCCACACTGATATCATCACCTTTGAGCTGTTGAGGCATAGAGGCTGGCAGAGTGATAACATCATTCATTCGATAATCAGCCTGATACCACTTTTCTTCCACACCTTTCCCTTCACGGTCAATCTGAAACTGCCACGTTCCGCTCAAATCAATCGTTTGAGCAAAACCCGTTACACCAAAGGATAGAAGAAGAATATAAAAACAATATCTTCTTATCGCAAATAGATTATTTCTCATTGTTAGTCAGCATAATTGATGTGCGAAGGTACACAAAAAGCGGCAAACTCACAAGAGAATGCCGCTAAAAATCATAAAAATACGTGTAAAATATGCACGAGGGCTATCTTTACTCACCTGGAGCGATAGCACCTGCAGGACATGCATCAGCGCAAGTACCGCAATCTACACATGCGTCTGCGTCAATAACATACTTGCCATCACCTTCGTTGATAGCACCTGATGGGCACTCACCTGCGCAAGTTCCACACATTACACAATCGTCACTAATTACGTAAGCCATAATCTTTTACTTTTTATTACTTGTTAATCATTTTTTATTTGCGGGTGCAAATGTAGGAAAACTTTTCATTACCTACCAAATTTTAGGTAGAGAAAATGCTTTCCATACACAAAAATCATACCTAATGGTGGGTATCAGCCTATTTTCTGCTTTCAAATGTCACGGTTTGCAATGCTGCTTCCAATTGTCGAATAATAGGGCGCTTCTTCTTGTCGGGAGCAAACACAAAGCCTTCAACGATAAGGAAACGGTTACGGACCGTATCTGTATAAACATAGCTGATAAAGGGACCGCCCATCGCATCGTTTCTCATGTCCCAAAGTCCACGAACAACAAGCAAGTCAGATCTTGTAATATCATCCACCATCACCGTTCGCCTATCTGTTTCCATCCATTGGTCTTCCCTATCTCCAGGGATATTCACCTTCATCACCGAGTCACGCACATCCTCAAACGATATGCTCTCAGACAATGGCAAGGTATATACACACACGTTCTGGCGGAAATCGTTCTTACTCGCCGATGCCCATAAAAAGTCCTTGCCCACCTTCATGTCATCCACATCTTCCGGCACCTTGATACTCACACCAAACTGCTTTTTCACTTGTCCCATTACCGATCCATTAAAGTTTTTTTCCAACAATCTCCGTTCACGAGCAAACTCATTCTCGTTAAATTGCTTGAGGATATCCCTTTTGTGATCCTCCAGCAGTCCCGCAAATGCCCGATCAGTCGGTGCATACAGTCCTTCCACCACCTGCGGACGGGCATACAAATCCTTTTCCAACGTCATCTTCGATTCCTCATACTTCGCACCCACGCCCACTACCAAGATGTTAGCATAGAATCTGAACACACCCTTAAATGCCTCAGGGTTGATGTATGTCACACGAAAGTTTCCTTCTCGTTGTGGAAGTCCGCTGATAGGTGCTTCCACTATCTCCACCAATTTCTGACCAACCTCCGTCTTCAGCCAATCCTTGTTTGCCACTACCAGCAATTCGTAAGGCGCACTCTGCACCTTACCTTTCACTGCAGATTTTTTCTCACTGCCTGAAGAACAGCTCGCCAACAGGCATATACACATTATTATATATATATATCGTTTCATTTCTCCAATATTTTGAAGATTTCAGTTCCGCAAAGTAAGAAACAGCCCAAACCATAATCATCAAAGTCAGGCTCCTTCGTATAGGTCACAGGTTGAGAGTCTTTCGGTTCCTTGCCCGTACCCTGCACATAACCCAAGAAGCCATTCTCATGCAGACACGTCTTCACCATTGCCTCCCAAGTTCTCACAATCATCGGCAAGTATTTCTTCCTTGGCAGATAGCCATGTCGCACACCCCATGTCATGCCATAAATGAACAAAGCTGTGCCCGACAATTCCACTCCTCCATAGTTCGAAGGATCGTGCAGCGATACATTCCAGAAGCCATCCTTCCGCTGACATTTTACCAACGCCTTTGTCATCAGTTGGTAATCCCTCAGATAGTCCTTGAAATGCTCGTCCTCACCAATATTCCGCCATCTCCTTTCGTCCAACGTCTCTTGATAGTTCGGAGCCTCAGCCCGTTCACCCACCAGCATTGCATCCATCGCCCTCACCAGTGCCGCATACACCCAACCATTGCCACGACTCCAATAGCAATCCTCTCCATTCGGTTCCGTATAGGGGGGCACAAAATCTTTATCTCTCCACCACAAACCATCCTTCACATTGAACAATCCGCCTCCTGTCACATTCCTTGATGTCTCATACATCTTCCATCCCTGTTCCGCATAGCGTGCTGCATCTTCCTCCCCTTCAAAGTGACAAATACGTGTCATCTTCGCCAACACAGGCAATCCCATCTGTATCGCATCAATCCAAGTCCAATCCCCACAACTGCCCTCCGACTTCGTCTGTCCACCAGCCATCCATGGAATCTCCTGAGCATCCAGCAGAATGTCCATACACTGCACTGTTGGCGTCTTCATCTCCTCCCGACGCTCCATCCAATACATATCCAGATAGGTCTGACAACAGCAATAGTCATCCGCATCCCTCGTGGTCACGCCATTACGTGGCATCCACTTGTGCGCCGTACCCCAATCTTTTATATATTGCTTGTATCTTCCATATTTCTCTCCATTCGCCAATCGCTCCACCTCAGTCAGCGCCATCAACCCCTCGAAGTACACGCCTCTCGTCCAAAGGTTTGACGGACGTTCTTTCTTCACGAACGTCGGTTTCCCCGGATCAGGATACTTCCTGATGAAATAATCATTTGCCCGTTCCATCGCAGCCAGCACATCCTGCCGAAGAGGCTGAGCCGTCATCTTCACACCCAACAAGCAAAGAAGAATAGAAAGAATCAATAGGTTTTGTTTCATTGATAGGAGTTATTTCGTGGACAAAGGTACACAAAATTCTTGTAACAGATGAAAAATTAACTTTTTTTTGTTTTACTCGCATATTTGTCTTACCTTTGCAAACGACTTGCATATTGAAGCGCAATTGGGGGATCCACTACAATATTCAACAACTCATATCTCATGATTATGGTGCTAAAAAGACTCTTTGGCTTTGATCCTTCGAAGCACAGTGTCAAGACAGAGATAATGGCTGGCTTGACTTCGTTCTTGACGATGGCGTACATTCTCGCTGTCAATCCCAGTATTTTCGCACCATTGGCCTCCATGGGCATGGACACCAATGCTGTATTCACAGCCACAATCCTCGCCTCAGTCATCGGCACACTGGTTATGGCGTTCTATGCCAAGATGCCGTTTGGATTGGCTCCAGGTATGGGATTGAACGCTTATTTTGTATACGTCTGTATTTCAATGGGGTACTCATGGCAGTTTGCCCTGACAGCGATTCTGATTGAGGGCATCATATTCATCATTTTAAGCGTGACAAAAGTGCGCGAGAAGATTGTCAATGCCATCCCTGTGCAACAGCAAGCCGCCATTTCAGTGGGTATCGGTCTGTTCATCGTCTCGTTAGGTCTGAAGAACTCGCACATTATCGAGCAGAGTGGTGACGCTAACATCATCACGTTGGGACACATCACCTCTGGTTCCGCCCTACTCTGCATCATCGGCATCATCGTCACTGCCGCACTGCTCATTTACAAGGTGAAGGGTGCCATATTGATTGGAATCTTGGTGACAACCCTCATCGGCATTCCTTTTGGTGAGACGGAAATCAATGGAATCATTGGCTTACCTCCTGATGTGTCTCCCTTGTGCATGCAGTTTGAGTGGGATAATATCTTCAACCTCGATATGCTGATTGTGGTGTTCACCTTCCTATTCATGGATTTGTTTGATACCATCGGCACCCTCATTGGTGTGATGGGTTCAGCAGGAATGGTGAAAAAAGAGGGCAAGATTCCTCACGTGAATGAAGCGCTGATGGCTGATGCCATTGCCACCACTTTAGGAGCATGTGTAGGTGCATCCACCACCACCACGTTTGTTGAATCCGCTTCTGGTGTGACAGAAGGTGGTCGCACAGGACTCTCGGCATTCACCATCGCCATGCTGTTCCTCGTGTCAATGTTCTTCTCGCCACTCTTCTTGGCCATTCCATCAGCAGCCACCAGTCCTGCACTGATTATTGTCGGTTTGATGATGTTCACACGTGTAGCAGTCATCGACTTTAACTCCTACGAGGAAGGTTTGCCTGCTTTCATCACGCTGTTCTCTATGGCTATGGCAAGTTCCATCTCCGACGGCATCCTGCTGGGCATCATCTCTTACGTGGTACTCAATGCGATTGCCCGCAAGTGGGAGAATCTAAACTGGACGCTCGTGATACTGGCCATCCTCTTCACAGCCAAATATGCATTTCTTTAAGTTGACATCGAGCAATATACTAATAAATATAATGAAAAAAATCACTCTTATGGCGATGCTGGTCATCGCCGCCATCAGTAGCAACGCACAAAACATCCAGTTCCATTACGACTTTGGCCGTCACCTTTATCCCAAAGAGGAAGCAGGTCGTCCGGACGCAACTATGACTGTCGAGCAGTTCAAGGCCGACCAATGGGGCTCCTGGTTTTACTTCATCGATATCGACTTCAGCAGCAAGTTCACAGAGGGAGCCTACACTGAGGTCTCTCGCGAGTTCAATCTTGGCAAGCAAAGCCCCTTCGCTGCGCATATCGAGTACAATGGCGGTCTCAACCGATTCGGTAGTTTCCAGCAGTCAGCCCTCATCGGTCCTGCCTGGAACGGACACAGCGCCGACTTCTCCAAGACTTACTCCGTGCAGCTCATGTACAAGCAGTTCTTCAAGAGCTACGACACCACCCATGCTTATGCCAGCGTCCAACTCACGGGCGTTTGGAGCCTCACTTTCGCCAATAAGGCATGCACCTTCTCAGGTTACATTGATTTCTTGCGTGGTGAAGATGCCAACAACCACGGCCAACTCGTTATCCAAAGTGAGCCACAATTTTGGTACAACCTCAACAGCATCAAAGGGTTAGAACAGACAAAACTCAGCATTGGCACTGAGGTGGAGATCGGCCACAACTTCATCTTCAACACTTACAACAACAGAGACACATTCATCAACCCTACCCTGGCGTTGAAGTGGACGTTCTGACAGACAGTCTTAAAGCAAGAAACAACAAGATAATCTTTTTGAACGAAGAGCGCCATCGTCTGTGAGGATGATGGCGCTCTTTATTTAAATAGATTCCTATGGGGTTCATTTCAAACCAATAAGGCTTCCCGCAAAATTTCTAAAGTTTAGAATTATATTTTGAAACTTTAGAAAAATTTTTTGAAAGTTTCAAAATATTTTTTGCAACTTTCAAAATTTTCCGGGAAGCGGCAAGACCATGAAATGATTCCCTCACTAATAAGTCAGGGAAAGGCACGAATTAATTATACTAAACGTACTACATTGACGACGTTGAAGTTACTCACGTTCGACAATAAAAGTAAAAAAAGTCGTTTTTCCTTTGTATTGTCCTCACTTATCCGTAACTTTGTCCCCATGAAAGGACTTGTACCTTATACGTTGAATGTGAGGGGGAGGTTAATGGACCTCTCGGAGCCGCAGGTGATGGGCATTCTGAATGTAACGCCCGACTCGTTTTATGCGACGAGCAGGACGGAGACGGAGGAGGCGATCAGGCGGCGTGTGAGACAGATTGTGGAGGAGGGCGGCACGATGATTGACGTAGGTGCCTACTCTTCGCGTCCAGGAGCTGCAGATGTGAGTGCGGAGGAGGAGATGGAACGGCTGAGGCGTGGCATGAAGGTGGTGAGGGAAGAGGCTCCAGAGGTGCCTGTAAGTGTGGACACGTTCCGTGCGGATGTGGCGAAGATGTGTGTGGAGGAGCTGGGCGTGGACATCGTCAACGACATCTCGGGTGGCGAACTGGACAGGCAAATGTTTGCGACGGTGGCGAAGTTAGGGGTGCCTTACATCTTGATGCATATGAAGGGGACACCCCAGACGATGCAGGAGGCGCCACACTACGACGACCTGATGAAGGAGGTGATGCTGTATTTTGCGGAGAAGATTCAACGGCTGCGCGACTTGGGGCAGAAGGATATCGTCCTCGACCCTGGGTATGGATTTGCCAAGACGCTCGACCATAACTACGAACTGCTGGCGCATCAGGAGATGCTGAATGTGTTTGAGTTGCCCTTACTGGTGGGTGTGTCTCGCAAGAGCATGATCTACAAGCTGCTGGGTTGCACTCCCAACGAGGCGCTGAACGGCACCACAATGCTGAACACCATCGCTCTGCAGAAGGGGGCGAGCATCCTGAGGGTGCATGACGTGAAGGAAGCGGTGGAAGTGGTAACGCTATATCAGAAACTAAAGACAAACAACTAAAAAGTGAGAGGAATCCGTGTTTGAATTTGGCATAAAAGACGCTATTGACATCCTGCTGGTTGCCGTGTTGCTGTTCTACGCATGGCGACTGATGAAATCGTCGGGCTCGCTGAACGTGTTCTACGGCATCATGGTGTTTGTCATCATCTGGATTGTGGTGTCGCAGATGTTGGAGATGAAGCTCCTGGGCAGCATCTTCGACAAGCTGGTCAGCGTGGGTGTGCTGGCGCTCATCATCCTGTTTCAGGAGGAGATACGACGATTCTTCCTCACGTTGGGTTCGCAACGGCAACTGAATTTCATCACACGGTATTTCGTGAAGAATAAGGCGAACATCGCTGAAGAGCACGAGGATCAGCAGATCATGCGCATCGTGTTGGCTTGTGACACCATGAGTAAGAACAAGGTGGGCGCACTGATTGTGATTGAACGTGAGATGTCGCTGAGCGACGTGGTCAAGTCGGGCGAAATCATTGATGCCAACATCAGCACAGAACTCATCAAGAACATCTTCTTCAAGAACTCGCCGCTGCACGACGGAGCGATGATCATCAGCCACAATCGTATCATTGCAGCAGGTTGCATCCTGCCTGTGAGCCATAACCTGAACATTCCGAAGGAATTGGGATTGCGCCATCGTGCCGCCCTCGGCATCACGTCGCAGAGCGATGCCATCGCCATCATCGTGAGTGAGGAAACGGGTGCCATCAGTGTGACACAAGGAGGTGAGTTCCACCTGCGACTGGCGAGCAACGAATTGGAGAGTTATTTGATCAATGCGTTGAAGTAGAGGTGAGAGATAAGAATTAGAGATAGTTAATAGTATATGGAAAAGAAAGATTTATATGCATTGTTCCAGCAGCATCCGATTGTAACGACAGACAGTCGTGATGTGCCTGAAGACTCGATGTTCTTTGCCCTGAAGGGTGAGACCTTCGACGGCAATGCCTATGCGAAGGCGGCATTGGAACAAGGAGCAGCCTATGCCATCATCGATGAGAAAGAATATGCTGAGGAGGGCAATGAGCGGCTGATTCTGGTGGAGGATGTCTTGGTGGCTTTGCAGCAACTGGCAAAATATCATCGTGTCCATCTGGGCACGCCCATCATCGGCATCACGGGCACGAACGGCAAGACCACCACGAAGGAACTGATTGCCACTGTGCTGAAGAAGAAATACAACGTGCTCTATACGCAGGGCAACTTCAACAACCATATCGGAGTGCCCAAGACCCTGCTGCAACTGAGGAAGGAACATGACATCGCCGTCATCGAAATGGGCGCCAACCATCCAGGCGAAATCAAGACATTGGTGGAGATTGTGCTGCCCGACTTCGGCATCATCACCAACGTGGGCAAGGCGCACCTGCTTGGCTTCGGCTCGTTCGAGGGCGTCATCCGCACGAAAGGCGAACTTTACGATTTCCTCCGAGAGATTCAAGGCACGGCCTTCATCAACAACGACAACCCGCATCTGGCAGGCATCAGCAAAAACCTGAAACTGGTGAAGTATGGACAGCAGGAGGCAGACGACCTCTTGGTGAAAGGAGAGTTGGTGGAATGTAACCCATTCCTCAAGTTCATGTGGAAACCTCTCACCTCAAACCTCTCACCTCAAACCTCTTCCATCGTTCAAACCCATCTCATTGGTTCGTACAACCTTGACAATGCGTTGGCAGCTGCCTGCATCGGCACCTATTTCGAAGTGCCTGTTTCGGACATCAGCGATGCCTTGGCGGAATACACTCCGTCGAACAACCGCAGTCAGTTGACCATCACGGAAGACAACAAGCTCGTGGTGGATGCCTACAATGCCAACCCCACCAGCATGAAGGCAGCACTCGATAATTTCCGACTCATCCAGGCGGAGCATAAAATGTGCATCCTCGGACAGATGGGCGAATTGGGCGAGGTGAGCGAGGAAGAACACCAGAAGGTGATTGACCAGATTGGAGAAGGTGGCTTTGAGCAGGTGTGGCTCGTAGGCGAGAACTTTGCCAAGACCCACCACCCTGCCGACTACCGACTCTTCACCAATGTGGAGGAGGTGAAAGCGGCCATTGCCACTCAAAAGCCCAAAGGATTCCTCATCCTTATCAAAGGTTCAAACAGCAACAAATTGGTGCAAACAGTCGAACTGCTGTGAGCACCCTCAAAACATATCAACAACATGAAACAACTTACTATCCTATTTCTTTATATGATGCTCTCTTTCGGCATGAGCATCCCCACACAGGCACAAACCCGTGTGATGACCGCCAATGATTCCATCCAGCAGGAACTGAAACTCCGTCTCCGATCAGCCAAAGACCAGGTGCGCCTCAGCCGTACCCAGTTAAGGACGGACGAAAAGGAGGTGAACCGACTGACCCGCGAACTGGAACGTGCCAGAAGACAGGCACAGAAGGACAAACTGGCTGCCCGAAAAGCGAAAGCCAAGGGCAAGACCTATACACCCAAGACCGTGAAGGTGCAGATGGATCCGAAGGTGAAAGAGCCCAAGGCACCTAAGGAGTCAAGAGTGACAGCGAAGAGAGCGACCCAAGAAACGAAGGTGAAGGAGGCGGTAGCAGAGAAAGAGGCCAAGGCATCCAAGGAGTCCAAAGTAAAGGAAGAGAAGGTACCTAAGGAACCGGAGATGAAAGAGGAGAAAGCACCCCAAGAGCCAAAGGTGAAAGAAGAGAAAGCTTCGAAAGAACCCAAAGAGCCTAAGGTGAAAGAAGAAAAAGAAGAAAAGCCAAAGGTGGAGAAGGCACCCAAGGTGAAGGAGGAGAAAATACCTGAACAGCGTGAAACCAAAGAGGAGAAGGAACGCGCGAAGGAAGCGCGTAAACAGCGTGATGTGAAAGTGAGTGTGAGGAGAAAACGAGACATGAAGGGGGATGATGAGGAAGAAAATGAGGAAAATTAGCGTTTTTTTTGTTTTTTTTCTCATAAAGTGAGGATTTATTAAATGAAATCCTTACCTTTGTGCCACATATACACCTAAGTACTACTTTATTTACGACACTTTACTATTCCTATTTATATGATGAAGAAGTTCATTTATACTATGATGGCCGTGCTGGTTTTGTGTGGGTGTGCACAAGACAAGCCATTGACATTCGTAGCAGGTAGCTACGAGACCTCCTATAACGGGCACAACGGCCCTATTACCATTAAGACCACTTTCAGCGACTCATGCGTCACAAAAATAGAGGTGCTCTCACAAGAGGAGACGCCCCATATCGGTGATGTGGCATTTGACCAACTGATTCCCCAGATTGTTTCTGCTAACGGTATCGGTATGGATGCCATCTCCGGCGCCACAGTCACCAGCCATGCCCTGATGAACGCTGTGGCACAAGCTGCCGAAGATGCTCAGGTGTCGGACATCGACCAGTTCAGGAAGAACAACTTGGAAGGTAAAGTGAAAGACATTGAGGACACGTGGGATGTAGTGATTGTAGGTGCAGGAGGTGCAGGCTTGGCTGCTGCTGCTGAAGCTGCCGCTGATGGCAACACGGTGCTGGTGATTGAGAAGAACGGAGAGATGGGCGGTAACACGCTGGTGTCGGGCGGTATTTATCAAAGCGCCGTTCCATATCTGGTGTGGGAACCTTCACAGCCAGATGCCAAGATGGGCAAAGGCGATGACGGGGAGATGTATGAGAAAGCCAAGATGGGAACAGGCTGTATCGAAGAGCTTGAGATCATCATGAACTGGTCGGAACAGCCTTTTGACAGCCTTTACTACACCACCCATGACTTTGTACCAGGCAAATTGGAAGATTTGTCTAAACGGGGTGTGCATCGGGAATACCTATCCACCCTTCAAGCGCTGAAAAAAGAAATTGGCACTTATCTGGCGTGGGCAAAACCTAAATTGCGTAGTGGTGTACCAGAAACACAACTGACCCTGTTCTCCACAAACAACCTGCACATCTTCCAAACTTACTACGGAGGCCTGCGCCAAAGCTCCGAGGGCAACAAGTGGTGTTATGGCGATGTGGAACTGGTGAAGCAAATGGTGGAAGAAGGTGCGGCTTTGAAACCTTGGCTACGCGGATTGGGCGTGGAGTTCCTGGAAAAGCAGATCATGATTACAGGTGAGATGTGGTTCAGGGGCAACCGGATGACAGGTGCCACCATTGACACAGACGGTGACGGAGAATATGAACACTACGAAGGAAACTGGGGCGCCTACGTGATGGCACCTTATCATGCCTTCATCAAAAAGAATCCCAAGAATCAGGTGATGACCTCAACAACGGCCTACGAATTGATGATGGATGGCGACCGTGTGTCAGGCGTGAAGGCGGAGAGACAGGACGGTGCGAAGGTGAAGGTACATGCCAAGAAGGGTGTGATCATCGCATCAGGTGGTTATGCCGCCAATATCAGCAAGGTCATCAACACCAATCTATATTGGAAGCCCGAATATCTCAATCCTCAAATGGGCAGCACCAACCGCTCGTCTCAGCGAGGTGACGGTGTTGAGATGGCACAAGATGTGGGTGCAGGTGTGACGGGTATGGGCTGGACACAGTTGATGCCTCAGGCATACGCAGATTACGGAGGCATCGCCTTCGGAAGCATCTCAGATGCCATCTTCGTGAACCCAGAGACAGGTAAACGTTTTGTGGATGAGTCGCAGGAACGTGACGTGCTCGCCATCAAGGCCTTCAAGACGGGTGTGACCATCAACGGCAAATCGGGTGCCTTCCTATACATCGGTGGTGAAACTACAACAGAGCCAAACGACATCAGAGGTGTGGACATTCCAGGCAAGCAATACGCACGAACAGTGGATCAATTGCCCGAACTGATGAAATCGCTGAAGATCAATGCTGTGCCTGAGGCAATCGTCAAAACCATCCGCGCCTACGACGAAGCCATCATGAACGGAAAGGAACCTGATGGTGTGGGCAAGAAATTCGCCACTTCCCTCATCGGACGTGCCCAGAAGAATGCAGATGGCACCTACGACAAGTCCACCTATACATTAGACAGCGTCATGTTGACCATCCGAGTGATGGCACCAGCAACACACCACACGATGGGCGGATTGAAGATTGATGTTTGGCGCAGAGTCTTAGACACAGCAGGAAGACCTATCCCAGGCCTCTATGCCGCAGGTGAGGTAACGGGTGGCATTCATGGCGGTAACCGATTAGGAGGTAATGCGCTAACCGAGGTGCTGGTGTCAGGACGTATCGCTGCACGAAGTGTCAACAGATATTATAAATAGTAATTCCTATACATATATATAATAAAGAAAGGGGTGTACACACGTACATCCCTTTTTAGTGCGCCTGACAGGACTCGAACCTGCACATCGGAAGATACCAGATCCTAAGTCTGGCGCGTCTACCAATTCCGCCACAGGCGCTTGGATAATTGACTGTTGACAATTAAAGTGCTGCAAAGGTAGCACTTTATTTAGACTTGGACAAATATTCTCTTGCTTTTTCGATGTAGGTATCCTTTTTCTGCGCCAAGTCAGCCCCTGAGAAAGAAAGGGAAACATCTGGCTCGATACCAAATTCCGTATGCTGCATGTCCTTGTCGTAATACACCACAGCACTATAACGAACCGTCCAGCCATTGGGCAATTCATTGTTGAAAGGCATACCCGAACCTCCTCCTGTACGGTCACCCATGATGGTAACATTCGGACAGAGTTTCATGCACTTGATGAAATCGTTGGCTGCGGAATAGACAGCACGGTTGGTGAGCACCACCACAGGTTTCTGCCAACGGATGCCATCAGAAGCCGGGTCGAGGTATTCAGCTTTCGGCGTAGAGAAATCATTGCGCCCCTTTCCCGTCTTGTGGGAGATATAACCCACCAACAGACGCTCGTTCGTGAAGTGGGATGCCAACTTACGGGCCTTCGTCAGTTGACCGCCTCCATTACCACGCACATCAATAATCAAACCACTACAAGATGCCATACTATGCAGCATCACACTCACATTACCATCACCTATACCTTCCTCAAAAGACTCACAACGCACATACCCGATATTGTCTGCCAGAATGATGTACTTCAAACCCGAGGCGATGTGATAATTATGCCCCAAATAGAGCTTCGCGATGCTGTCGTTGTAGTTCTCTGGATAATCCTCGTAAAAACTCCAGTTGCGCCCAAAGTCAAAGGGTGCACTGAGGTTGACATGCCCATCCTTCAGCTCTGCCAACATCTTGCAAAGCACCTCGAAAAGTTGGGCATTCGTCATCTTCTCATTCACCATATAAGCATACCGCCCATGAATCTCGTCCCAATCCACACCCAGTTCCTGCTTCTTGTAGTCGAAGAAGCAGTAGTGCTCATTCATGATGCGCCAAAGTGCCTCGTAATTGCCCTGTCTGGTATTGTCGTAGAAGTCCTCCTTCACACAGGAATGGAGTGTCAGCAGGGTCAAGAGAAGAACGAAAAGTGAACGTATGTTTTTCATCGGCGATACAGGTATTTGTTGAAGCCAATCATGAAGTCATGAGCATAACTATGATACTTCAAATGGTTGAACATGGATTGATGGAACTCTCCCACATAACCCACACGCAGGGTGTAACGCTTGATGGGGATGTCGAGGGTCAGCTTATGACGCATCGAAGGCATATTGCCTGGATAGGCAAACACCACGTTGTGGTCATAGTGCTCTGCCACAAACGCCTCATAGTAGCTCTGGCCAAAATTAGGAGAGAAAGCAATGCCCATCAGGGGGAAAGATACCTGATAGCGCCAAAGGTAATGATGCTTGGCAATGACCATATCATAGGTCGCCATACCACTCAAATTGACCATCAAGTCCGCCTTTGCCTGTGCAGGGTTGTTGCCTGACCTACTGATATAAACCACACCCAGATAGCCTGATGCCGACAAACCTGCTGCAAAGTTGAAACGTGAATGGGAACGCTCGACAGGATTGACCACATTGCCGTTCATGAAGTTGTAGAACCACCCTTGCGTATAGCGGACACCCCCTGCATACTCATCCAAATTGCCTGCATGATTCTCGTTGATGTCAGCATTGACGTCAATCAACGACTGATTCGCCACACGTCCCTTCCACAGATTGGTCATGCGCATCGTCTCACGCTGAATACGATAGTCGGTACCTGTGTAGTTATAAGAGGAGAGATAAGTATCCAACACATTTGAAGAACCCACACCAATCATCGTGGAGTGAAGCACTTCTTTATTGAGTTGACAGTTGACAGTTGAGAGTTGACAGTTGACAGTTGAGAGTTGACAGTTTGCATCTTCTTGGGCAAAAGCATGAAGAGTGAGCAATAGCATTACGACCATTGCCCAACCTTTAGCTCTTATGATAGAAGATACGCCCACGCTTAACTATTACCCTTTCGTTTAAAACAGCTTCAATTGTCCTGTAATCTCATCACGGATGTCGCCATCACTCTTGCCCTCATCGGGGTCAATCACCTCTTCCACCTCCTCGGGTTCTTCCTCCACTTCGGGTTCAGGCACACGCGTTGGTTCCAGTTCCTTCACCTCAGCCAACGCATAGGTGGTGAGACGCTTACCTTTTGCCTTGAAGCCCTTGACACCAATATACTCATCAGCATCCACTTGCAGCGGTCCTCGGAAGGTGTCAGGCTCATTGAATGTCAGTTCGAGCAATGGATATGGGGTGTCTGTCAGAAGAATCAGCGTACTCTCAGGATTCTCTCCAAGGAAACTCTGCTTCTTCTTCGAATCCTCAAACATGAAGCGCTTGATGTAGGGCTGATTCTGATTCTCTGCATCCCACAACACAGCCGTCCACACCTTCTTCGCCTTGAACTTCTCAATGCGCAGGATGTTCTGCTCGTAGTGGTTGTTGGCATCAAAGTTGGTGAGATAGTACTCGCCCGTATTCAGAATCACCAGAATCTGGTCATTGTTCATGAACTCACCCAGATACTCACCATGCTCATCGTAGTTGATGCGCTGGATGTCAGGATCCCACCACACCTTCAGACCGCCCAACGTACTGCCACCATGTGCTTTCAGTTGGATGCGGAATATCTCGTGCTTGGTCAGCTGATTGCCTCGTGCCGCCCTACCCTTGATTTCTATCTCGCTGAAATCCTTCTCAAACACCAGTTTCTTCAACTTCTCCTGTGGCTTCAAAGTCACCTTGATAATCTCAGCCTCACCATTGCTGTTGGCAGAGAACCAAGTCACCTTCGACTTCGGCGTACCCATCGTGAGGTCGTACTCACGATCACGGGTTACACTCGACACATTGAATCGCTTGATGTAAGTCACCCCTGTCTTGCCGTCCTTATAGGTGGCGTTATAGATGGTGCGTGTATCATTCTTCTTGAACACAGCCACATGAATCACCTCCACCTTGCGCTTCTCAGCCTTGCTGCGTTCCGTCTCACCGATGAACACCTTCTCAGCCACCTTGATGACCTTGTAAGTACCATCCTTATAGAAGATGATGATGTCATCAATGTCAGAACAGTTGCACACCCACTCGTCTTTCTTCAAGCCCGTACCAATGAATCCCTCCGCACGATTGATGTAGAGCTTCTGGTTGGCCTCTGCCACCGTTGCTGCCTGAATGGTGTCGAAGTTACGAATCTCTGTGAGGCGAGGATGCTCTGCTCCATATTTCTTCTGCAAGAAACGGAACCACTCAGCAGTCACCTCCACGAGGTTGGCGAGGTCACGCTCAATCTGTTCTAGTTCAGCCTTCAGACGGGCAATGAGTTCATCAGCCTTGTCCTTGTTGAACTTCAGAATGCGCGCCATCCTGATTTCCATCAGTTTTAAGATGTCATCCTTCGTCACCTCACGCACAAACTGCTCATAGAAAGGCTTCAAGCGGGAATCAACATACTCACAGGCGATGTCCATCGTCTTGGCATTCTCAAATTCCTTCGCCTTATAGATGCGCTCCTCAATGAAGATTTTCTCCAGCGAACAGAAATGCAGCTGTTCCAGGAGTTCACCCTTGCGAATCTCCAGTTCTCGTTTGATAAGGTACTTCGTGTAATCGACACTCTTGCGCAGCACATCACTCACAGTGAGGAACTTCGGCATACGGTCGTCGATGACACAGCAGTTGGGCGAGATGCTGATTTCACAATCCGTGAAGGCATAGAGGGCATCAATCGTCTTGTCGCTCGATGCACCAGGCATCAAGTGGATAACAATCTCCACACCAGCAGCAGTCAGATCCTCCACCTTTCGCGCCTTAATCTTGCCCTTCTCGATGGCCTTCAAGATAGAGTCGATGAACTGGCTCGGCTTCGAAGGCGAACCAGTCGTCTTACCAAATGGAATCTCCGTGATAGCAAGAGTCTTGTTGTCTCGTTTCTCAATCTTGGCACGTACACGTACAGAGCCACCACGCTGACCATCATTGTACTTCGACACATCGATGGAACCACCCGTCTGGAAGTCAGGATAAAGCTGGAAAGGTTCGTTGTGCAGATAGTGCACAGCAGCATCACACAATTCGTTGAAGTTATGAGGAAGTATCTTGGAACTCAATCCCACTGCAATACCTTCCACTCCCTGAGCGAGGAGGAGTGGGAACTTGACAGGCAATGAGATAGGTTCCTTGTTACGTCCATCGTAAGAGAGTTTCCACTCGGTAGTCTTGGGATTGAACAAGACATCGAGTGCAAACTTCGAGAGTCGAGCTTCAATATAACGACCAGCAGCAGCATCGTCACCTGTGAGGATGTTACCCCAGTTACCCTGGCAGTCGATGAGCAGATTCTTCTGTCCCATCTGCACCAAAGCATCCTTGATGGAGGCATCACCATGAGGGTGGAACTGCATCGTGTGTCCCACGATGTTCGCCACCTTGTTGTAACGTCCGTCATCCATCCGCTTCATCGAATGGAGGATACGTCGCTGCACAGGCTTGAGACCGTCCATGATATGTGGAACGGCACGTTCCAGAATCACGTATGAGGCGTAATCCAGGAACCAGTTCTGATACATACCACTCAGATGGTGAGTGATGCTGTCCTTCATCATGGTGGGGTCATAGTCGCTCTTGGGCGGCTGTCCATTGGCTGGAGGAGAAGCGTCCAAAGCCTCATCCTCCAATGGCTCCTCCATGATTTCTTCGTTGTCGTTATATTCTTCGCTCATTGAGTTTTTATTTTGTTAATTCCAATGTATCCAAAGCAATCATCAACTCCTCATCCGTTGGGATGCAGCAGATGGTCACCTTCGAGTCGTCGGTGGAGAGGATAGCCTCTTTCGCACGACAAGCCTTGTTCTTGGCATCGTCGAGCTTGATACCCATATACTCCAAACCCTTTGTGGCACCTTCACGCACCTCATACTGGTTCTCACCTGCACCACCGGTAAAGAGGATGATATCCACACCTCCCATTGCAGCAGCATACTCACCAATGTACTTCTTGATGCGATAGCAGTACATATCCTTTGCCAGACGTGCCTTGTCGTTACCAGCAGCAATGCCAGCCAGAATATCACGGAAGTCAGATGAGCCTTCACTCACACCGAACAATCCTGACTGCTTGTTCAGGAGGTTGCTGATGCCCTTCGTGTCAAGGCCCAACTTATCCATCAGGAACGTTACAGCACCTGCATCGATGTCACCCGAACGGGTTCCCATGATGAGTCCTTCCAGTGGGGTCAAACCCATAGAAGTATCTACACACTTGCCATCCTTCACAGCAGCGATGGAAGCACCATTACCGATGTGGCAGGTGATAATCTTCTTGCCTTCAGGCTTCACACCCAAGAACTCGCACACACGCTGACTCACATAGCGATGGCTGGTTCCGTGGAAACCATAACGGCGCACACCATACTTCTGATAGAGTTCGTATGGCAACGCATACATATAAGCATAGTCAGGCATTGTCTGATGGAACGCTGTATCAAACACACCCACCTGTGGGATGTTGGGCAGCAAAGCGCTCACAGCATTCACACCCTTGATGTTGGCTGGGTTGTGGAGGGGAGCCAAGTCGTTACAAGCGGCAAATGCCTCCATCACCTCTGGTGTGAGCAACACCGACTTGTTGAACTTCTCACCACCATGCACCATGCGATGACCTACAGCATCCAGTTCATCAAGGCTCTTCAACACGGCGTACTCGCCTGTTGTCAATACCTCAAAAATCCACTGCACACCTGCTGTGTGTTCCTTCACAGGCTTTTCCATCTTATGCTTTTCCCCGTTCAACTTCACAGTGATGAACGAGTCAGGCAAACCAATCTTTTCAATACCTCCCGACGTGATCACGCTCTGATCCGTCATGTCATACAATGCATATTTAATTGAACTGCTGCCACAGTTAAGTACCAAAATCTTTTTCATCTATGTAAACTTCAATTTTTCAATCTTTTGCGTCCATTGCTTGGCAAGCCGTGATGGCCACCATCTTATAAATGTCATCCACACTGCAACCTCTTGAAAGGTCATTCACTGGTCGTGCAATACCCTGAAGGATAGGACCAATGGCATCGGCATTGCCGAGTCGCTGCACGAGTTTGTAGGCGATGTTACCCACTTCGAGGCAAGGCGCCACAAGCACATTCGCCTGACCAGCAATCTCGCTGCCTGGCGCTTTCTTCTGACCCACCGATGGAACGAGCGCTGCATCTGCCTGCAACTCACCATCAATCTTCAAGGCTGGGTCGAGTTCCTTGGCCAAACGAGTAGCCTCTATCACCTTATCGACCACTTCATGCTTCGCACTACCCTTCGTCGAGAACGACAGCATTGCCACACGTGGGTCAGCAAAGCCAGCCACACTCTTCGCTGTCTGAGCCGTGCAGACAGCGATCTGTGCCAACTGAGAAGCATCAGGCATTGGCGTCACTGCCACATCACCCATCACGAGCACACCTTCCTCACCATACTGTGGAGTTTGCGTAATCAGCAGCATCGCACCACTCACACAAGTGATGCCAGGAGCACACTTGATAATCTGCAAAGCTGGACGCAGGGTGTCACCAGTTGTTGAAAGGGCACCACTGATCTGCCCATCAGCATCACCACTCTTGATGATGAGGCATCCGAAATACAGTGGGTTCAGCACCTGCTTACGAGCCTCCTCAATGGTCATACCCTTCTTCTTTCGCAATTCGAAGAGCAGCTGAGCATACTCCTCCGTCTTCTCCGAAGTGGCAGGGTCGATGATGGTAGCCTTGTCAATATGCTTCAAGCCCAATTTCTCAGCCAAAGCAAAAATCTCCTCTTGATTGCCGATCAGGATGATATCGGCGATGTCGTCAGCAAGACACTTGTCGGCGGCAGTCAAAGTGCGCTCCTCCATAGATTCAGGGAGCACGATGCGCTGCTTATTTGCTTTAGCACGCGCAATAATACTTTCAATTAATGCCATTCTAATGATTGATTATAAGTTATGGTGCAAAGTTACGAAAAAGTTAGGAGTTTGAGGTTAGGAGTTAGGAGTTTTCTTTTCTGAATTTGAGTTTTTTATACAATAAGTAAGAGAAAAAACAAAAAATTCACAAATTCACAAATTCACACTTTACAACAACAGCAAGAGGAAGTCGTGTGCCCTTTCCCCTATTATCGTGTCACCAATATCCGCCCCATCTCATTCAGAGCCACGAACCTGTAACGCTGCAAATTTACAGAAGAACCAGTGTAACCATAGTGCCTCGTTTCAACCTTCTTCAGGGGTTTCAGTAGTGTTGATGCCCCTCCTTGCACTCCCTCGATTGGTCCGTTTTCCATCCCTAAAAGTGATTTGACAGCTACAAAGCATTTTCTTCACCTTTTGCAACATATTGAGAATTAATACATTAGTTTCAAAATGTGAATTTGTGAATTTGTGAATTTTCGTGTTTGGGATGGGGGATATGTAATTAGGGGGGAGTAGATTTAAAACTGTATAATAAATATATAATATATATAATAATAATATATAATATATATAATAGGCGCGCACGGAGCGAAAAGCAAAAATTCACAAATTCACAAATTCACAAATTCACACTTTTGCTATCTGCACTATAGTGGAAGAGTAGGCTATGCTTTAGAAAATCAGTAGGCTATGCTTTAGAAGAACACTATGCAGACCTTTGTGGCGAATACGGAATTATTCCAAAAATTTGAAAATGATGGAATATTATTCCAAAAAGTCGGTTAGTTTGGAATATCTTTTTTTTACATCATCAATAGGCTGTACCTTTGCAGCAAATAAAGAATAGCGCCTGCATGTAACATGGAAAAAAACATTGGAAACATACAGGAAAGTGGACGCGAGGATTTCAGCGTACCTTTGCACTCAGATATCAAAACCAAAACAAACATGAAGAATTTATTTGCTAACGTAATGATGGTGGTGATGCTCTTGATGACATCGCTGACCTTGTCGGCTCAGGAACGCCGACCTATTGATTCGGAACATCCTCTTTGGTTGGTACACATCGATGTATGGAACAGTGCCGACCCTCAGAAAATCATTGACTTGATTCCTGACGACATCAAGCCATTTGTGTGTATGAACTTGAGCTTGTCGTGCCAGTATGACAAGGACAAGGATATGTACAAGATGCCTCGATGTGCTGTGCGCACCTATAAGTCGTGGGCATCGGTTTGTCAGGCGAATGGCATGTGGTTCACCTGTCAGCCAGCCAGTGGTGGTCACACCCACATTCAGGATAACGACCTCGAGACTTTCGAGTATTTCTTCAAGGCCTATCCCAACTTCTTAGGTTGGAACTATGCTGAGCAGTTCTGGGGCTTTGACGAGGCGAACGACGAGAGTTCGAGCACACAGACTTCACGTATCGCCCTGTTTGCGAAATTGGTACCCATGCACCACAAGTATGGTGGCTTCCTGACGGTTTCGTTCTGTGGCAACATCTGGTCGCACGGTCTGAACCCAATAGGTATGATGAAGCGCAACAAGAACCTGCTCAATGCCTGCAAGGAATACCCTGATGCCATCCTGTGGCTGTATAAATACACGACCTCTTCCTGCTTCTACAACAACGAGAGTGTGACCTTCGGTCCTTTCATCTCAGGCTTGGCGAACAACTATGGTGTGCGCTACGACAACTGCGGATGGAACGGTGCGCTAGATGCCCTCTTGGGAGAGAATCACGGAAAGAAGTACCCTGGTGCTGCAGGTATCGGAACGGTGATGGAGCAGACAGCTGTGAATGGTGGTGCTGTTTGGGACGGTCCCGAGCTGATCTGGACAGAAGACTTCCAAGGTCTGGGCAACTCGACTGTGGATGGCTATACCCGTCGCAATTGGGGCATCTTCCCCAATTTCAGAGGTATCTGGTTGGATATGTGGCGCAAGATTATCGAGGGTGCCATCTATATCCCAAGCCGTAAGGAAGTGGTGGAGAAGACAAAGATTGTGGTCATCAACAACATCAGCTCAGGCAATGACGAACAGAAGTATGCCGCTTGGGGTGACCTTTACGATGGTCTCTACAAGCAGACAGACCCCTTCAACAGGGGTAATGGTCAATGGATGGACAACTATTGCTACTTCAAAAAGACTGGTCGCTATGGCGCCATTCCAATTGTTACCGACCTTTATGACGACTTGGCGAAGGCGATTCCTGTGCAGGTGAAGAAGTCTAACTATACGAGTCGATGGGGCTCACAGACGAAGAAGGTGGCTGACTTTAACGCTCAATACCCAGAGGTGAGCACGGGCGACCTCTACGTGAATCGCTACAGGAACCAGCTGGTGACCTACACGCCTTATACTTATATGAATAAGAAGAAGACGGCGACAGCGACGATTCCTTTGCAGTACAACACCTGCGAGAGCCTCGAACTGACTTGGGGTAAGCTGAGCAGTGGTCTCATTCGTGAGTATGACGACCACATCGACTTCTACCTCAACAACTTCCGCAACGACACCACGACCATGCAAACTGACCAGATTGTGGTGAAGGGTGTGACTGCTGAGCCTTCCTACCTGTTGACCAAGCACCCATCGAACAACAGCAAGACGACAACTTATGCAGCAACAGTCACAGCAGATTACGATGCTGAGGCACAGACCTATACCGTTAGCGTGAAGCACTGTGCACCTGTCGATATCACCATCAATTGCTCTGGTGCTGCCACAGAACGCAACACGGACATCCTGCCATCAAAGGCATTGGAGATACCCAAGCAGCCAGAGGACTTCGTTGGCCCTATCGAGATTGAGGCAGAGAATATGGATTACAAGAACGTGAAGAGCGTGGCTTTGACGAATTCCGGATGGTTCGCTCCTGACGTATCGGAATTTACAGGTATGGGCTATATAGATTTGGGCACCAACACAGCAGCAGGCTTGCGTCATCAGCTGAAACTGAAGAAGGGTGGCGAGTATGACATCTATGTACGCTATTGCAACACAACCAAAGCTGGCAACATCAAGATAGCAGTGAATGGCTCATCACAGACGGTGGCCATGGAGAAAGTGAAGATCAACGACTGGCACAAGGCGAAGATCACAGCCACGCTGAAGGAAGGCACCAATAACCTCGTGCTGGCGAACACTGGTGGTGTGGGCATGTTGATTGACCAAATCATCTATTCGCCAGTCGGCACACCTGCCCAGAAGTACCTCGTAACCATCCGCGATGCTGAAAATGGCAAGGTGGAAGCTGATGTGCAGGAGGCAGAGGAGGGTAAGACCGTCACCCTGACCTTCACCCCTAATGAGGGCTACAAGCTGTCACAGCTGCGTGTGGTCAACTCCGTCTTCTTCACAATGGCAAAGACCATCTCCATCGCAGGTGCCGAGGACAACAAGATCACCTTCACGATGCCTGACGACAACGTGACCATCGTGCCTGTGTTCAAGGACGCAACAGCACGCTACACCCTCGACTTCACAACTGTGACAGGTGGCACGATGCCTCCAGGTTGGCGCTGTGTACAAGAGGACAACACGGTACACGAATACAACAAGTCATACGATAATGGTGCACGTACCTTCGCTGGCTTCACAGGCTATCAGGGCAAAGCACTCTATTGGCGTGAGGAAATGGCTGAATATGGTCGTCAGAGCGCTTACCCACTCAACCTCGAACCAGGCAGTTACAAACTGACCTTCGCCACAGCAGCATGGAAGTTGACTCCTAAGTTTAAGGTGGAGATTCTCGACAAGAGCACCAACGAGGTGATTGCCTCTTCTTCCACTTATTCTGCTACGCCTAACGCCAACGGCAACAATGCCGCCAACCTCTCTACTGCCAGATTGCGCGAGCTGCCATTCACCATCGAGAAGAAGGCAAACTACGTCATCCGCTTCAGCAACATGAGCAGAACCAGTGGTAGCTTCGACGAGTACCTGCTCCTGGAGTGCCGCATCAACACAGTGGAAGCACCTGACTGCATCGAACTGGTGGAAGACTTCAGCAACGAGTCACAACCCATCGGCATCTACAACACATCAGGTGTGATGATGGAAAGCATGCAGCCAGGCGTCAACATCATCAAGAGTGCTGACGGACAGGTGAAGAAAGTTTGGAAAAAGTAAATTTTAGTTCTTCAAAAAGATGAATATGCCCAATTGGTCAAGGAACACAAGTCCGATGGCCAATGGGGCTATATAACGCAATGAGAAAATCAGCATCTTAAAGTAAGGCGTCTTCAAATCGCCTTTGTTGCTGATTTCATCACGATAAAGTTGACGGTCAAGCACCCATCCTGCAAAGATGCTGATGAGCATACCCCCAAGAGGTAGGAGGATGCGGCCAGAGAAGTCATCGAACATCTCAAAGATATTACGGTCGAAGAGTTTAATATCACTCAGAGGACCAAACGAAAGGGAGCACAAGACACCCAACACAAGAATGGTGAGGGTGACCAACGTCGCTCCCTTTTTGCGCGACATATTGAACTCCTCCGTCACATAAGCCGTTGCCACTTCATGCAGAGAAATGGCGCTGGTCAATGCCGCCACGAAAAGGAGGAAATAGAATAGCGTGGAGAAGATCACTGCCAAGATGCTGCCATCGCCAAATGCCTGTTGGAACACGTTGGGAAGCGACACAAATGTCAAACCTGCACCTACGCCCATCTCATCAGGATTCATGCCGATATTGAACACAGATGGGAAGATGATAAAACCTGCCATGATGGCGATGATGGTGTCGATGAAAGAAACATTCACAGCTGATTTCGCCAATGGTGTCTTTTCATCGAAATAGCTGGCATAAGTGCAGAGACAACCCATGCCGAGACTCAGCGAGAAGAATGCCTGTCCCATCGCATCCAACACTGTCGTGCTATTCACCTTGCTCCAATCGGGCTTCAACAGGAACTCAATGCCCTGCGATGCACCAGGAAGGGACATAGAACACACTGCCAGGAAGACGGTGATGATGAACAGAGTGGGCATCATCAGTTTGGCAGATTTCTCAATGCCCGACTGCACCCCACGCGTGATGACATAATGAATCATCCCAATGAAGACGAATAGCCAAAGCGTCGGCAACCAAGGACTCGCCACGAAGTTGTTGAAAATGTCCTCATATTGTGTGGCAGGCACATCATAGAAAGCATTGGTGACAGAGAGGAATGTGTAATGCATCGTCCATCCTCCTACCACTACATAATAGCAGAGGATGAACCAACCTGTGAACACACCCAGACGTCCAACCCATTTCCAAACAGAGCCGTTAGATATGATACGATAAGCACCAGCCGTATTAGCATGGGTGTAGCGTCCAATCAAAAACTCACTAATCATGATGGGCAAGCCCAACAACAGGATGCACAGCACATAGATGATGATGAACGCTGCTCCACCATTCTGACCTGTCTCAATGGGGAAACGCCACACATTGCCAAGACCCACAGCAGAACCTGCTGCTGCAAGGATAGCGCCTAATTTCGATCCAAAATTCTCTCTGCCCATGAATTGTGTTAGTTTTTAGTTTTGAATTTCCAATTCAACCCCACACATACCAGCTTGCCAATCAAAGCACCCACAGCATCTGCCTCGAAATCAATCCAATCTCCCGAACGACACGTGGTAAGGTAAGCCTGCACTAATTCCATTGCCCCACCCAAAGCGATGGCATAGAGCAACATGAGAATGCGAGCCATCCACGTGAACTTCTGTTTGCTTCTCACCACATGATCCACCCACATCACGAAAACCAATCCTGCATACATCACCATGTGCACCCACTTGTCAATGAGGGGTACATCACCCAATGGTGCTTCCTCAGGAATCGGCATCGTGCTCAGCACCACGATGGCAACTGTCACCAGCGTCGTCCAAAAATATCTCTTCAATATCATAAACGTTCCGTCGAGTCTTCCGACTTCTCAAATGCCACTTCATCCTTCCAGAGTTTGTAAGGACGACGTAACATATACTTGTTGTAATAGTGGAAATCGCCAGTCACCTCTTTGCCCAAGAAGTCAGGTCTCTCGTAGGGTTCATCTTCGCTCTCCAGCTCAATCTCAGCCACCACTAACCCTTCGTTATCGCCAAAGAATTCGTCCACTTCAATCGTGTGCTTCCCGTTCTTGATGAGGTAACGATCCTTGTTCACACGTCCAGGCATACAGAGCGCCATCATCTCTTGAGCATCCTCCAACGAAATCTCCGTCTCAAACTCGTACCTCGCAAAGCCATCCTTTCGTGAAGGTCCCTTGATGGTCAGGTAGCCCTTATCATCGCGGATGCGCACACGCACCGTTCGCCCAGGCTCTGTCGCAAAATATCCCTGTTCAATGTGCGTCTTGCTATAAGCCAACGACTTAAACTCACCCTTCACAAGGAATTTCCGTTCTATCTCTTGGTGTACCATATCACTCTTCCGTTGCAAATTCCATGAGGTAGGCTTTGATGAAGCCATCGAGTTTTCCGTCCATCACACCACCCACATCACTCGTCTGGTAGTTCGTTCGATGGTCTTTCACACGACGGTCATCAAACACATACGAGCGAATCTGGCTACCCCACTCTATCTTCTTCTTGCCAGCTTCCACCTTCGCCTGTTCCGCCATACGATGCTGCAACTCCTTGTCGTAGAGCATCGAGCGCAGGAGTCGGAGGGCATTTTCCTTGTTCTTCGGCTGGTCACGCGTCTCCGTGTTCTCAATGAGGATTTCCTCCTCCTCACCTGTATATGGGTCCTTGTACTGATATCTCAGACGTACACCAGACTCCACCTTGTTCACGTTCTGACCACCTGCACCACTCGAACGGAAGGTGTCCCACGAGATGCGTGCCTGTTCAATCTCCACGTTGATAGTGTCATCCACCAGTGGAGTAACAAACACACTTGCAAACGAGGTCATACGCTTGCCCTGAGCATTGTAGGGGCTCACTCGTACCAGACGATGCACACCACTTTCACCCTTCAGGTAACCATACGCCATATCGCCCACAATTTCCATCGTCACCGTCTTGATTCCTGCATCTTCACCGTCTTGGAAGTTGCTGATAGTCACCTTGTATCCGTGCTGCTCAGCATAGCGCTGATACATGCGCATAAGCATCTGTGCCCAGTCTTGTGCCTCCGTACCACCAGCACCAGCATTAATCTTCAGCACAGCGTCCATATTGTCCGCCTCGCCCTGCAGCATGTTCTTCAGTTCGAGGTCCTCGATGAGCTTCAGCGCCTTGGCATAGTATTCATCCACCTCTTCCTCCGTAGACATCTCCTCCTTGAAGAAGTCGAAGGCCACTTCCGTATCGTCCGTAGCTGCCTTCACCTCGTTGTAGCCATCAATCCACCTCTTCAAGGTCTTCACCTTCTTCATCTGCGCCTCGGCAGCCTTCTGGTCATCCCAGAATCCAGGCGCCTGCGTCCTCAATTCCTCTTCCTCCACTTCCATCTGTTTGTGGTCAATCTGCAAATAGCGACATAACGCTTCTGTCCTATCCTTAATGTCTTTCAGTTGTTCTGCTGTAATCATACCTTTTTGATTTTGAGTGCAAAGTTACGGATAAGTGAGCGAATAGCCAAATAAAACAACAAAAAAGCCCATCCTTACGGACGAGCTTCTTCTTTCGTAGCAAAATGCTTCCCCTCTATCAGAAATCGAG